>JAEEGL010215840.1_pt1 | contig 35254 bp, 29 predicted proteins | sample 9134231 | NCBI WGS metagenome assembly JAEEGL01 (sample SAMN16246548, study PRJNA631951) | gut metagenome | biome: gut microbiome; feature: rumen; material: fiber-attached | host: Bos | place: Iran: Karaj | collected 2018-10 | reverse complement strand
CTTGGCATTTGCAGGGGAATTCAGTTTTTAAATGTTTACTTGGGAGGAACCTTGTATCAGGATTTGGTAAAGCAGCGGCCATCGAACGTGGAACATCACCAGAAACCGCCCTATGACATACCGATTCATGACATAGACATATTAGAAGATGGCAGCCTATTCCAATTATTAAACACAAAAAAACTATCCGTTAACAGCTATCATCATCAGGCGATCAAACGGAAAGCAGACCCCTTAAAAACCATGGCAGTATCAGAGGATGGAATTGTGGAAGCTGTTGAAATGACAGATAAAAAATTTGTATGGGCTTTGCAATGGCATCCTGAGTTTTCTCATAAAACAGACGTTAACAGCAAGAAGATATTTGAGGAATTTGTCAAGAAGTGTATCGGATGAAATGATGAGTTTCAGGCCATTTGGCCAGAAAGGAGCACGCATGGCAGCATTTGACAGAGTTTTATCCGGAATTCCACAGATGGATCCGTGTTTCGACAACATACGTCTTGGCGACAATGTTGTTTGGCGCGTGGATGATCTCGAGCAGTTCAAGTTATTTGTGAAACCCTATGTAAGACAGGCAATCAAAGATGACCGCAATCTCATCTATTTCCGTTTTGCGTCCCATGAGCCGCTCTTGGAGGAGCAGCAAGGGTTAAAGATCATCCACGTAGAGCTGAATCATCGTTTTGAAAACTTTACGGTGGAAATCCGCGAGCATATCCGCAGGGAAGGGAGGGATGCGTTTTATGTTTTTGACTGTCTTTCCGAGCTTCAGACTGCATGGGCGACAGACCTCATGATGGGAAATTTCTTTCAGGTGACCTGTCCCTACCTGTTCATTCTTGACACGGTGGCATTCTTTCCGCTAATCAGGGGAAAGCATTCTTTCCAGACCATCGCGAAGATCAGAGATACCACTCAGTTGTTTCTTGACGTATATGCGAATAAAGAGAGCGTGTACGTAAGGCCGGACAAGGTATGGAACCGCTATTCGGAAACCATGTTTTTACCGCATTTATACGTACCGGCAACGGGAGAATTCAAACCGATCCTTGACGGCGTCATGGCAAGTCATTTTTATCAGGTGCTTGGCGACAACGCGTTATCCGCTGACCATGGAAATATGGACAGCTGGGACAGATTCTTTAGCATGTCGGAGACCATGTATGAAAATGGGATGGACGTAACACAGGCATGTCATCGCATGTGTAACATCATGATGTCCAGGGATGAAAAACTGCGCGGCATGATCAAAAAGAACTTTAAGCCGCAGGATTATTTTACGATTAAAAAGCACATGATCGGCACGGGAATGATCGGAGGAAAAGCGACGGGCATGCTTTTGGCCAGAAAGATCATAGAGAACCATTGTCCTGAAATCTACCAGAAGATGGAGCCGCATGACTCCTTTTACATTGGCTCTGACGTGTTCTATACGTTTATCGTGGAAAATGGTTTTTGGGACCTTAGAATTCGGCAACGAAGCAAAGAGGAGTATTTCTCCGTTGCTGAAGAGTTTTCAGAAAGACTCCTTGCAGGAAAGTTTTCCCGGGACATGGAAGAACAGTTTGTGAAGCTTTTGGAGTATTACGGGCAAGATCCTATCATCGTTCGGTCAAGCTCCATTTTGGAAGACGGTTTCGGTAATGCATTTGCGGGAAAATATGAATCCGTTTTTTGCTCGAATTCCGGAGACATGGATCAGCGCCTTGAGGAACTAGAGAATGCCGTGCGCACGGTCTACGCGAGCACGATGAGCAAATCCGCACTAGATTACAGAAGCCGAAGGGGACTACAGGCGAGAGACGAGCAGATGTCGATCCTCGTGCAGCGAGTGTCCGGATCCTATTACGGGGAATGCTACATGCCCTGCGTTGCAGGCGTTGGATATTCCTTCAGTCCTTATCGGTTTATGGATGACCTTGATCCCACGGCGGGAATGCTGCGTCTTGTCATGGGGCTTGGCACTTCAGCGGTTGATCGAACGGAGGGATCATATCCGAGGCTTGTAAGCCTTGACAAGCCCAAGGCAACAACGGCGAAAAGCTCTGCGGAGAAGCATCAGTTTTCACAAAGGAAACTCGAACTCATGAACCGGGCGTCAAGAAAGCTCGAACAGATGGACCCGGATGACGTCAAACCTTTCTTGCCGGGTTTTATGAAGAGGCTTTTGTTTGAGCATGATTTCGATGCTGAGAGGATGTTTAGGGAACGGGGACAGTCGCGGGACATTGAATTTGTATCCTGTCAGGGAATTGTCGGGAAAGAGATCCTGATGAAACAGATGCGGGAGATTTTGCATGAATTGCAGAAGGAATATGATTATCCCGTGGACACGGAGTTTACGATCAACCTGTCGGAAGACGGCGACTATGTCATTAATTTGTTACAGTGTAGGCCGCTCCAGGTTTATCAGGACAGTGATGAAGCAGAGCTCCCGGAAGACATTGCGAGGGAAGACATATTTTTTGAATGCAAGGGTTCTTCCATGGGACTTTCCAGAAACGTGAAACTAGATTATATCGTCATGGTCGATCCCGTAAAGTACTATAACATGCCTTACAAGGACAAACCGCGGGTCGGACGTGCAATTGGCGTCATTAACTGGAAAATGCGCGGGAAGGGAAAGAAAATGCTTCTCATGGTACCAGGGAGAATCGGAACTTCTTCACCCGAGCTCGGCGTGCCAACCTTATTCTCAGACATCAGTGAGTTTGAGGCAATCTGTGAGATTGCAGATTCCAGGGCGGGATATAATCCGGAGTTGTCCTACGGAAGTCACTTTTTCCAGGACCTTGTGGAATCGGGAATTCTATACAACGCAATCTTTGAAAATGAAAAGACGATTCAGTATCATCCAGACAAATTATATGGATGGCGTAATTGCGTTGAAGATTTTGACCAAACGCTTGAAGCATTAAGTGAGATTGTAGCGGTGTATGACGTTTCAAATTTGGATTGCCTGCTTTTCAATGACATGAAGAAAGAGAAATGCATCACGCTGTTACACAAGAAATTGGGGAGGTGTTCGAATGGTAACCTGCCGAGACATCTGTAATCTTAAACTGGATGGTGTTGAACTTTTGGCCGGAGAAAACGGATTGAACAGGATTGTCTCCTGGTTTTTCCCAGTACACGTCAAAACTTACAAGGAATGCGTGAGTAGGGGAAATTTTGCGTTGATCACTATTGATAATGACTATTTTAATTTTGATGAGGCCATTCACGTCATGGAAGAGCTAAATGAATTTGGAATCTCCGGTCTCGCGGTTTCCGTTGTGACAGACAAAGAAGCGATTCCGCAAAGGATGATAGATAAAGCTGAGGAACTTAAGTTGCCATTATTTTTGATCCATAGGGATGGCGCTTCTTTCGTGGATATTTCACAAAGCATCGGAAACTTGATCACGGAAACAAATGTCATTAATAAAAGAACGGGAGATTATTTGTACAATCTCCTCTTTGGATATGACGTTAATGAAAGATATGTCAATAAAATTTCTGGACAGTTTGGACTGGACTTTAGTAAACCATACAGAGTTGGAATCATTGCCGTTGATCGAAAGTATGGGGTGAATCTAGAACAGGATGAGCATATCTATGAGTATTATGCGAATTGCCTAAACCAAGAAGTCCTTAGGATGAAAGGGCACCCCATGTTTATGAGATTCCTTAATAAATTTGTTCTTCTGTTCGAGGCAAAGGAAGATAAGGAAATTGAACAAGAAATAGAAAAGATGCTGTTTCATTTGGATGAAAACGCGCAGTTTGAGGGGGTCATTCAAAGTACTTGTATTCTTGGAGGGGCCTATAAAGATCCAAGAAAATTCGGACAGAGTTATCAGGAGGCAAAAAGTTTGATCCCCAAAAAGGATCTATTGCCGAATCCTTCTCACAAGAAAGTCTTAAGCGCGAGCTCCATGGGAATTTATAAGTTTATGTTTCACAGTGATAATCAGAGAGAAATATTGGATTATTGCAATGAGAAACTGGATAAGCTGGAGAAATATGATCATGCGAACGGGACAGACTTGCAGGACACGCTGCTGACTTATTACATGAATGGGTTTAATACCGTGAAGACGGCAGAAGTCCTCTTTATCCATAGAAATTCGTTATTGTATCGATTAAGGAAAATTGAGGAATTATTGGAGATGGAATTAACTGATTACATGGAGTGTTTGGATCTGATCAATTGTATCTTGGTGAAAAAGATGATGTTTTTGTAAGAACTTTGTGCAGCATGCATATAAGTATTGTGCGGATTATATATTGAAATATCTTCCGAGATTATATAGAATACAGACTTAAAAAGAATGGTTCATGCGGAAGATGCAAAGGTGCTGGGGAAACGGAAGTTTCAACCAGCACTTTTATTTTAGGGTGCGAACTGGAGGTGATGATGAAATGGCATATACGTTGGAACAGATGTATTTATCATTGAAAGAAAAATATGAAATGGAACTGCTTGCTGGTGCAGCAGGAATTAAGGTTACGGTATCCTGGGTGCATATGGTGGAAACCGCAGAATTGATTTCCTTCCTCAAAAGAAGGGAATTAGTTATTACGACCGGCATTCGGAATCAGAGTATTGAGGACCTGCGGGAGTTGGTTATCAGTTTAAAAGGGAAGAAAATTGCAGGATTGATCATCAATATTGGACCATACATCCCTGAAGTGCCGGAGGATGTCATATCATTTTGCGAAAGGGAAAGCCTACCCTTATTCACATTGCCTTGGGAAGTAAAAATCGTGGAGTTCTCACATGACGTGTGCAGAAGTATTGTGATGGATGAAAACGAGGAGGAAGATGTTGCGGGAGCCTTTTTGGATGGAATGATGTTTCCGGCAAAAGTCGAGGAGAGCCGTAATACCTTAAGCAGGCACGGATTTGAAAGAGATACCATTTTTCAAATGTTTTCCTGCATGATTGCGGATGGTGCGGTGGACAAGTTTGATAATGTCTTGGAGGATCTGCACGATCTGGTGGAGAGCATATTGAATAACATCAATGAACATTACATTTTGTTTGTCAACAAACAGACGGTATATGCCGTATTGGCAAATTACAATCCCGGTGAGGTAAAACTGTTTGCACGGGATTTGAAAAAGATCGAATTGCATTATGGTTATCACTGCTATTGTGGAGTGAACCCGGCAACGAGTGATTTTGAACAGCTGATCCAATATTTTGAAAGATCGCAGATTCTATTGAAACTGGCGAAGAACAGGCATTTACAGCTGGCCTATTATGAGAATCTGGAGACATACAAGCTTTTGCTGTCAGTCAGTAACATGAGCGTATTGGAGGATTATCACAAGAGCACGGTTGGACTTTTAAGGCAGTATGACAGTATCAATTCCACAAATCTATTTGAATTGATCCGAAAGTACTTTGCTCATAACGGCAGAATACAGGATCTGGCAGATGAGACCTTTGTGCATCGCAACACCATTCATTATCAATTGGCCAAGGCGGAGAAGATCATGGGGATTCATCTGGAAAGCTGGGATGACCGATTAAAGGTACATTTGGGGCTGTTGATGGATGAGATCTTATAAGAGCTTATAACAGGCATTTGTGCATATGCACAAATGAAATTTGAACGCGGAATATTGTATTGTCGGGTTAGATTCTATAAAATGGCACTATCAGGAAGGGGGAAGCAAAGATGACAGGGAAATATGCAGTTACGATAACAAGAGAATTCGGCAGCATGGGACGCCCCATTGCGAAGAAAACCGCAGCTCTGCTTGGGATTGAGTGTTATGACAGGGACATCGTGGAAGAGACTGCAAAGAAGATGAATCTTCCTCTATCCGTTGTGTCGGATCAGGAGGAGTCGGCAAAGACCGCATTTTTCAACATGAAGTATCCGCTCGGCATGGGGACAAGCGAGACGCAGGACAATATTTTTATTACTCAGCAAAAAATCATTAACCAGTTAGTGGAGAAGGAGTCCTGTATCATCGTTGGCAGATGTTCCGACTACATTTTGAAAAACATGGAAAACGCATTTCATGTTTACGTCTATGCATCCTTTGAAGATAAATTGCGAAACTGTGTGGAGCTTTTGCATATGCCCGAGCAGGAGGCAAGAAAGATGATCGTGGATGTCGATAAGGCGAGGGCAAGTTATCATAAACATTACACGGGATACGCGATCAATGACATGAGATACAAGGATCTCTTCATCAATTCCAGTCTTCTCGGCGTGGATGGGACGGCGGAGCTATTGGCAGAGTTGGTGCAAAAAAAATTCATGAAAAATTAAGCAAAGGGGCTTATCCAAAACGGGTGGGCTCCTTTTATTATGGGGGAAATGGATATGGCAATGATGCAAATCAAAAATCTGCAAAAGTCATTTGGCGAACTTCAGGTTCTCAGAGACATCAATATCGATGTGGAAAAGGGACAGGTAGTAGTGATCATCGGACCGTCCGGATCGGGAAAAAGTACAATGCTTCGTTGCCTGAATCTACTGGAGAAACCATCCGGCGGTGAGATCCTTTATCAGGGTGATGACATTACAAAGCTTGGAAAGAAGGTTACAAACTACCGTAAGCATGTGGGAATGGTATTTCAACGGTTTAATCTGTTTCAATTGCATACCGTTCTGGAAAATGTGATGATGGCACCGATCCAACTGAATAAAATGGACAAGGATGCCGCAAGGGAAAAGGCATTAGAGCTCCTTGGTAAAGTTGGAATGAAAGAAAAGGCAAATGCTTATCCGGATACGCTTTCCGGCGGACAACAGCAGAGAGTCGCCATCGCGAGGGCGCTGGCCATGGATCCGGAGATGCTTTTGTTTGATGAACCGACATCCGCGCTGGATCCTGAATTGGTCGGAGACGTGCTGGAGGTCATGAAAAAACTGGCAGCGGAAGGAATGACAATGATTGTGGTAACGCATGAGATGGGATTTGCAAGAGATGTGGCGGACAGAGTGATCTTCATGGATGAAGGCTATGTCGTGGAGGATGAGCCACCCGAAGTGATCTTTACAAATCCCAGAAATGAAAGGACAAAGGTATTTCTGTCCAGAGTCTTGAGTAAATAGCGCAGGGGGAAACGGTTATGAAATTGTATTGGAGCAAAGCGTTTTCTACACTGGGGCCAAGCCTGATGAAAGGAATCGGCGTAGTTGTCTATGTGACGATACTTGGTTTTTTAGCAGCGCTGATCATCAGCCTGCTTTTGGCGATCGGGAGAACCAGTAAGAATAAAATATTGAACCGAGTGCTGGGACTATTGATCGAATTGATCAGGGGAACACCGCTACTGGTACAGTTCTTTTACATATACTATGTGATACCGATGCTGTGGGATGCGTTCTTTCTGCTGTTTGGTATCAAAACGGGATTACAGATCAAGCCAGTTGTGGCAGGTATCATCGGATTCGGCATCAACTACGGATGCTATATGTCGGAGGTGATCCGCTCAGCGATCATGGCGGTGGATCCGGGACAAAGGGAGGCCGGGTTGGCGCTTGGTTATTCGGAGAGACAGGTATTGTTCAAGTTTATCATTCCGCCGGCACTTCGAAATTCAATTCCGGTATTTGGCAATTATCTTGTCATGATGATAAAGGATACTTCCCTGCTGGCAATGATCTCCGTACAGGAATTGTTGCTCCGTACGAAAACCTTTGCCTCACAGACCTTTTTAACGGTTGAGGCCTACACACTTTTGGCGCTGGTGTATTTGGTGATCTCTGTACCGTTGTCCAGGGTTTCCGTGATCCTGGAAAAGCGGTTAAAGCATAAAAGGAGATAAAATGTTTCAGAAAGAGAGGAGAAGATTATGAAAAAGAAGATTATGGCGATGTTAATGAGTGGTTTGATGTTGATGAGTTGTTTCGCAGGATGCGGCTCCACTGATCCTTCCGCTTCCTCAAAGGATGCAGCTTCATCAGGTGCATCGGAGAGCGTGGTTGTGTCTGATGCCGGCGGTGAGTCTGCACTCTTAAAATCCATCAAGGAGAAAGGGTATATTACGATCGCTTCATCGAATGACGCTCCCCTGTGTTATCAGGATATTGATACCGGTGAGCTGGCGGGGATCGATATTATGATCTTCAATGAAGCATGTAAAAGAATGGGAATACCGAAGATAGAAATGAAGGTCATCGACTTCTCCAACATGCTTGTGGAATTAAACAATAACAGTGTGGATATGGTTGTGGATGCTATGTACATCAAGGATGAAAGATTGGACATTGCCCTGTTCACGGATGTATGGTATCAGGAAGGTGAAGCCGTTGTGGTGAAGAAAGGTTCAGCGTTTACAACGAAGGAATCCCTTGCAAATGCTTCCATGGGTGCTCAGCCCGGCACGGCTTTCTATGAAACAGCTGAAAAATGGCTCTCTGAAGGCAAGATCAAAGAGCTTGTGGGATATGAAAACCAGGCAACGCTCATGATGGCAGTGAACACTGGTAAGGTGGATGCGGCGGTAACGGATGGTATTGTTCTGGCATATACGCTGTCCAAGGATTCCAGCCTGGATCTGGAGATGCTGAGCCCTTATGAGGCTGAAGCATCCGGTAGGATCGGCGCGGCGGTCAGATTTGCAGACAAGGCGTTTCTGGAAGAGTTTAACGCAGTGCTCAACGGTATGAAGGAAGATGGAACCCTGCTTCAGATCCTGAAGGATTTCGGCCTGAACGAAGACTATTATGTAGGAATTGAGGAAGGCAAGACGGTAAATAAAAAGTAATCCCATACTGCACACAGATGCTTTCTGTCACGGCACCCGTGGCAGGGGGCATTTTTCAAAGAAGATAAGAGGGACACGCCATGAAAAAGTATTGTACGGAAAAGTCAAAAGCATTATATGAGGAAAACAGAAAATATGTAACGGATGGCGTGGGTAGCTACTTTCACAGGGCAAAATATCAGGAATATCCGATCGCAATCACCTGTGGAAAAGGTTCCAGGTTATACGATGTTGATGGGAATGAGTACATCGATTATGTGGCAGGATTTGGCCCGATGCTCTTAGGGTATTGTTCGGAGTCGATAGATATGGCGGTGATGGAGCAGATCAAACTGGGGACCCATTTTTCGGCTCCGACGAAGACATTGGGAGAGCTTGGAAAAAAACTGACGGAAATCATTCCTTCGGCGGAACGCGTATGCTTTCAGAATTCAGGAACGGAAGTGGTCATGTATGCGCTTCGCCTTGCGAGAGCTTATACGGGGAAATACAAGATCATTAAATTTGAGGGACAGTACCATGGTTGGTCGGATGAGGAGAAAATCAGCATATGCGCGGATTCCATAGAGGAGCTTGGGGATAGAAGCTGTCCGAATAAGATTATCCATACGAAAGGACAGAGACTTTCTTCGGCAGATGATCTGATCGTGCTTCCCTGGAATGATTTGGAGATCCTGGAGCAGACGCTTAAGGAACATGGCGATGAGATTGCCGCCGTGATCACGGAGCCGGTGATGTGCGACTCGGGACCGGTCTTGCCACTTCCGGGATTCTTGGAGGGGCTGCGAGATCTGACGACAAAGTATGGCGTGCTTCTTATTTTTGATGAGGTCATCACGGGCTTTCGGGCGGCGAGGGGAGGCGCGCAGGAATACTATGGCGTGACTCCGGATCTCTCTACTTTTGCCAAGGCAATTGCGGGAGGTTATCCATTTGGTGCAGTGGTTGGAAAGAAAGAGATCATGGAATGCGGATTACATGCAGCTGGCACTTTTAATGGGAACCCATTGGGGGTTGCGGCGGCCTTAGCTGCCATAAAAGCTTATTGTGAACCCGGGATGTATGAGCATCTGGAGCATTTGGGAGAATTGCTCTGTGAGGGGTTTCAAAGGCTGGCTTCCAAGTATCATCTGAAAACCTATACAAGGCACATTGGAGGAATCTTTATTCTCTATTTTGGTTTTGATCATGATGTAAAGGATTATCGGGAATGGCTGGAAGTCGCAGATGTGGACTTTTATGAGGCTTTTGTAAAGGGAATGGAAGAGTACGGCGTGCGATTGACGGATGAGCGTGGGCGCGAATACCTTTCGGCCGCGCACACTGTGGAGGACATTCAGAAAACCTTGGAAATCGCAGATGTTGTATTGGCGGAATTGACGGAATAAAAGGATAAAAACCGTGGAAAGAGGTGGTTTATATGATGGGGGAGTTCCAGTATTATTTGCCGGTAAATCTGATCTTTGGCGCCGGTAAAGTAGATTCACTGGGAACAGAGACAAAAAAATACGGCAGCAGGGCACTGTTGGTAACGGGACAGGGGAGTACGAAGCGTACTGGACTGTTGAATCGTGCGAAGGGACTGCTGCGGGAAGCAGGCATAGAAGTCTGCGTGTTTGACAAGGTAACGCAGAACCCGGTTACGGACACGGTTTATGAGGGAGTAACACTTGCGAAAGAGTTTCATGCCGATATAGTAATCGCATTGGGAGGCGGAAGTATCATAGACTGTTCCAAAGCGATCGCATTTGCGTATTACAATGATGGCGACATCTTTGATTACATCTATGGCATCAAAAAAGGAGACAAGGCATTAACGGTGATCGCAGTGCCTACCACCTGTGGTACCGGAAGTGAGGGAAACTGCTTCGCCGTATTGACAAATACCGAGACAAACGACAAAAAATCGCTCCGCAATATTGTGAGTGTGCCCAAGGTTTCCATCATTGATCCGACCCTGATGACGACCATGCCGAATCATGTGGCTGCAGCCGTGATGTTTGATGCGCTTTGCCATAATATGGAAGCCTATCTATCCAGAACGACGCAACCCTTGGTGGAAATGCAGGCTGTATATGCAATGGAACTTCTGGCATCCAGTATGCAGCGAGCCCTAAAAGACCATACCGACATCGAAGCATGGAGTCGTGTAACCCTGGCCAGTACACTGGGTGGCATGTGTATAAATATGGCCGGAGTTACGGCACCTCATGGGTTGGAACATCCAGCCAGTGGTCTGCGGAATATTGTGCACGGGAGAGGGCTGGCGGCTCTCTCTCCGGTAATCTATCGCGAAACCGTGGTATATGCACCGGATAAGTGTGGAGACATATCCAGAATACTTGGCGGCGTAGGTCCCTCAGATTTTGTGGATCAGCTGAATTACTTGCTTGAGCAGATTGGTTTGAAAACAACGCTGTCAAATGAGGGGGTTGAGGAAAAGGATATTAAGTGGATGGTAGATAACTGCATGAAGGTTTCGGCTCCCGCAATCAGTGCTCACCCGAAGGTGTTTACCAAAGAGGAGATTCGGGATTTGTATTATAAAGCATTATAAAACATGGAGGAGGACAACACTATGTTAAGAGATGAGTTACCTAGGATTATCACGGAAAGCGTACCTGGACCAAAGGCAAAGGAAGTGATCGCCAGAAGGGAAGAAGCAGTACCAGGGGCAATCCGTTGCGTGTATCCCTGTGTTATGGATCATGCGCAGGGAGCGATCATTGAGGATGTGGATGGAAACCGTTTCTTGGATTTTGTTGGTGGCGTTGGCGTGTTGAATGTCGGCCATTGTCATCCTGAAGTGGTTGAAGCAGTAAAAGAACAGGCGGAGAAGTACTTCCACGGCATGTTTAATATCGTCACGCATGAAGGATATGTGGCACTTGCAGAAAAACTAAACAAACTGGTTCCTGTTAAGGGAGATAAGAAAAAGACCTTTTTTGCAAACAGCGGAGCAGAGGCAGATGAAAACGGTGTGAAAATAGCCAAGGCATTCACCAAAAGACCGAACATTATTGTTTTCTCCGGAGCATTCCACGGAAGAACGATGCTGACCATGGCAATGACATCAAAGAAGGCCTATGCACTTGGCATGGGACCTTTCCCGGATGGTGTTTATCGTGCTGAATTCCCTTATCTTTATCGTGCACCCGGTCATATGTCTGAGGAGGAAGCCATTGCGTATTATGTGGAGAGATTGAAGACCGTATTTGAAGAATGTTCTCCGGTCGACAAGGTCGCCGCGATTGTTGTGGAGCCCCTACAGGGAGAAGGCGGATTTATCCCCGCACCGATTGAATGGGTGAAGGCGGTGCGCAAGATCTGTGATGAGAATGGGATCCTGCTGATGGCGGATGAAGTACAGAGCGGATTTGGCAGGACGGGTAAGCTTTTCGCCAGTTGTTATTGGGCGGAAGCCGGATGTGCACCGGACATCATCACCACAGCAAAATCCATTGCAGCCGGTGTTCCGCTTTCTGCAATCATTGCCAGAGCAGAGATCATGGATGCCGTTCCCGGCGGCGTGATTGGTGGTACATATGGCGGTAATGCTTTAGCTTGTGCAGCAGGTCTAAAAGTATTGGAGATCATTGAGCGGGACAAGCTTTGCGAACGATCCATGGAATTGGGTGAAAAGTGCAGGGCAAGATTCGGTTCTTGGAAAGAAAAATACGGTATCGTTGGCGATGTCAGGGGACTGGGAGGAATGGTCGGTGTGGAATTCGTAAAAGATCAGGAAACAAAGGAACCGGCGACGGAGTTTGTTGGGAAATTGATCCGCGAATGTGCTGTGAACGGTCTTTTGATCGAAAATGCCGGTACTTACGGAAATGTCATTCGGTTCCTGGCTCCGCTTGTGATCACGGATGCACAGCTTGAGGCCGGATTTGACATTATGGAGAATGCGATTAGGAAGTTGATTTAATGCAGAGGGATGACAATGTTAAAAAAAGAGACAGAGTAGGTATGTTTATTGTAATTGCCTGTGGAATGATGTGGGGGTTGGGAGGAGTCATGGGTCAAATTCTGTTCCGTTATTCAGACATGTCTCCGGCACTTCTTTCTTCCGTACGCATGACGGTGGCAGGAACACTTCTTACCATGTTTTGTGTATTGCGCAGGGGCAAAGAGTCTCTGCGCATTTTACATTCTGGATGGGATACGGCGTATTTTATATTCTATGCCATGACGGGGATCATGACAATGCAGTTCTCTTATTTTGCGGCTGTGGATGCATCGAATGCAGCAACGGCCACAGTGATCCAGTATATATATCCGATCTTGATTCTGATCTGTACTTCCATTCATAAAAGAAAAAAACCGAGGTTTTATGAGATCGTTGCAGTACTATCCGCCTTTTTGGGCGTGTTTGTGGTGGCAACACATTGTAACTTAATGCAGTTGAATATGTCACGGGCGGCTGTATTTTGGGGACTTGTAGCAGCTATCTCCTATGTGGTTTATACTATTGCACCTGGAGGTTTATTTAAGAAATATGGGTTGGTTGAGACAATTGGAATCGGAATGCTGTTTGGTGGCATGGTTTTATTTGCTTTGACAGGAAGTTATCGCATAAATGTTACCGTGACTCCGCTTGTAGTTTTAATCACAATTTTTATTACATTATTTAGTTCGCTGATTCCTATGGTTTTGTATGGAAAAGGAGTTGCAATGTTAGGCAGTATGAAGGCTAGTCTGTTTGTTACGGTGGAACCTGTTTTTTGTACATTGGTTTCGGTAGGATTTGGTTTAACAAATTTAGTTCGGATGGATTTTCTTGGATTTTTGTTGATCCTAATTCCTATTGAATTCATAGCCTATGTGGGAGGAAAAGACGATGAGAAGAAAGGATAGGGAAATTACGGAGCTGAATAAAATATGTGAGGTAATGGAAAAGTGTATTTGCCTACATCTTGGACTAAATGATAATGGTAAAGTTTATATTGTTCCTCTTAACTATGGATATGTCCTTAAGGACGAGATATTTACAATCTATTTCCATGGTGCAAGAGACGGGCGTAAGGTGGACGTGATTAAGAACAAACCCGTGGTCGGATTTGAGATGGAATGTGGTTGTGAATTAAGGAAAAACTCCATAGCCTGCGATCATACAATGTGCTATCAATCAATTATCGGAGAGGGCAAAGCGAGTATCATTGATGATTTAGAAGAGAAAAAGATGGCACTAAACAGGATAATGCTGCATAACACAGGGAAAGACGATTGGAACTTCCCAGAGGCAATGCTAAGGCAAACAAATGTTTTTCGGATCGAAGTAGAGAATATTTCGTGCAAGATTCATGAATAAATCCATATTTGGTGACAGGGGAGCATTGTGCTGATTGCTTGACAAGATTGTGCATTTTATATGTTGTAAATAAGAATAAAATTTCTTACAATACATGGTAAGCAAAGGCGCTGGGGAAACAATAACCTAGCGCTTTTTCATTCGATACAATTATTGAAGCTTACTTGAATAAAATGGACGGAGTATGCTCTGGCGAGATAAAGGGAGGGATGCTATGAATATTAGGGAGTTATGCAAAAACACGGAACCCGTGAATGAATTATTGGCCAGGTATGGCGTAAAGTTTGGAATTTATAAAAATCATACTTTTCATGAACAGCTTTTTCCCTTTGACATGATCCCGCGAATTATCGGGTCAGAAGAATTTGCATATTTGGAAAAAGGACTAAAACAGCGCGTCATGGCGCTAAACCTTTTCATCTGGGACATCTATCATGGGAAAAGCATCGTTCGGGATGGCGTGGTGCCGGAGGAGTTTGTATTTGCGGGAAGCGGGTATTTGGCGAACTGTGAAGGCATTGCTCCGAATAAAGGGATTTATTCCCATATCTCTGGAATTGACTTGGTGCAGGCGAAGGATGGCGGATGGTTCGTCTTGGAGGATAATCTAAGAATTCCGTCGGGAGCTTCCTATCCCATGATCGCAAGGGATCTTTGCAGAAAATGTTCACCCCAGGTATTTAAGGAGTATCATCTTGAGGATAACAGGGATTATGCTAAGCTTCTTCGAAAGACCATGGATAACGTTAATGTTGGAGGACATACAGTTATTTTAACGCCGGGGCGGTATAACGCGGCGTATTTTGAGCATTCTTATCTGGCGGAGCAGACGGGAGCGCATTTGGTCAGCGGTAATGAGCTCATAGTGGAAAATGATCATTTATATTTTATTGATTACTCCGGGAAAAAGGAAAGAGTCGGGGCGGTTTATCGGAGGATCTCGGATGATTATCTTGATCCCATGAATTTCCGTGAGGATTCCGTGATCGGCATTCCGCATATTTTTGACATCTACCGAAAGGGGAATGTGGCGATCCTAAATGCGCCTGGAAACGGCGTTGCTGATGACAAGGGAATCTATTATTTTGTTCCCCAGATGGTGAAGTATTATTTGAACGAAGAACCAATCCTGCGAAATGCGCCGACCTATTTACCCTATTATGAAAAGGACATGGCATACGTTTTAGAGCACTTTGATGATCTGGTGCTTAAAGATGTTGCGGAGGCAGGAGGCTATGGCGTGTTCTTTGGAAATCGCGTGACGAAGCAGCAGAAGGAGGATTTTATCAGACTCTTAAAGGCAGAGCCCCGCAGATTTATAGCGCAGGAAGTCATTGACTTCTTGGATATTGACATTTTAGAACAGGGTGAGCTTGTTCCAAGAAAGGCTGACCTGAGGGCTTTTGTCCTCATGGGAGAGGAACCAATGGTTTGGAAGAGCGGACTGACAAGGTTTTCGCGCAATCCGGACTCTTTTATTGTCAACTCATCGCAGGGAGGAGGGTTTAAGGATACATGGGTATTATCTCAATAGAGCATACGGACAGATTGTTTTGGCTGGGAAGATACAGTGAAAGAGTGTATACGACCTTGCGATTCTTTAGCGAACAGTATGACTCCATGCTGGACCTAAAAGATGAAGAATATAAGGATTTTTGCGTCCGACAGGACATTCCAGACATTTATCAGTCCGCCGAGGATTTTTCTGCAAGGTACTGCTTTGACGAAAAGGATCCGAATTCCATCTTTTCAAACCTGACAAGGGCATATGACAATGCAGTGGTCATGCGCGAGGAAATTGGAAGCATGACGCTGTCTTACATTCAGATGGCCGTGTATGCAATGAATAAGGCAAAGCAATCAAATGCACCGATTTTTGAATTGTTGCGTGTCAGGGATAACATAGTTGCTTTCTGGGGAATTGTTGATGACAGTATTGATGACGAACACGTAAGAAGCATGATCAAGCTTGGAAAGAGAGTGGAGAGACTGGATCTATATGCGCGCATGCATATGGCAAGGGAGGAACTTGTCAGGGAAGTGACAAAGCTGAACAGAAGGATTGACAGGACGGGACTTCCATATAGCAAAAAATGTTTGGCACACATCAATTATCTTGTAGAAAATGAGGAGGTGGATTACGGGGAACTGGTTAAGGAGGTGGAGGAACTTATGTCATGAAAAGACTAGAGTTTCACTACAAAATGACCTTACAGTTTGACGTTCCGGTGAAAAATCATCATTTTACTTTGAAATGCCTTCCGCACCATGATGGGATGCAAAAGGTGGAGAAGCTTGATCATTTTGTATATCCAAACTATTTTATCAGTTACTCCAGGGATTCGTTCCAAAATGAGTGTATTTATGGTTTCTGCGCTGAGGAACATGATCATTTCATGGTAGACGTGAATGGCATCGTAGAAACTGGTCGAAATGGCCTCAGCCTTGCATATATGGGGGAGGAGTCCATATTAAAATATCAGACGCGGCATACGATGCCGGGAAAAGAAATCACGGCACGTCATCACATTTTGAAGAATTCCTGCTTACAAACATTCGGTGAGAAGGAAGACGTGCGAGCCAAGGCAACGTATTACATGCAGTGGCTCTATGAGCATTTTACCTATGAGAGCGGAGCAACAAGTATTACAACAACGGCAGAAGAGGCTTTTGCTGCTGGAAAAGGAGTCTGCCAGGATTATGCACACATTCTTTTATCATTTCTCAGAATGGACCAGATTCCATGCAGATACGTTACGGGAATGATGATTGGCGAGGGCCTCTCTCACGCATGGGTGGAGGTATTGACGGAAGACGGTTGGCTAGCGATTGATCCGACAAATGCACGGATGGTGGATGCAGATTATATCACCATTGCAAGAGGCAGGGATTATAAGGATTGTTTATTGAATCAAGGAGTGTTTGTCGGATGCGAGCGGAAGGCCGTTCAGACACAAGAGGTTAGGGTGGAGGTAAAGGAAATTGGATAGCAGCATTCGAGAATCGATTGAAGAGGTGGCAGTTGCAGAATTTCCCATAGACGAGAAATTTGTGATTCATAAGCACAGATTAATGCCTGATCAGCTATGCGGGGACGAGAAAAGAATTTGCGTGGTTACGGGTATTCATGGTGACGAATTAGAAGGTCAATATGTCTGTTATGCGCTCACAAAAATGATACGAGAGAATCCGCAGGCGCTTAAGGGAATCGTAGACATTTATCCAGCCATGAATCCGATTGGCATTGATTCTATCACGCGTGGTATCCCGGCATTTGATCTTGACATGAATCGTATCTTCCCAGGTAATTCGGATGGTGACATGAACGAGTATGTTGCGTCGGAGATCATGGAAGATTGTGCGGGAGCAGAGCTTTGCGTAGACATTCATGCGAGTAACATTTTTTTGACGGAAGTACCGCAGATCCGCATTAATGAGATTCATAAAAAAGAATTGGTCCCGATCGCAGAAAAGGCTAACATGGATCTCATTTGGATACACGGAAACAGTACGGTACTGGAATCGACCTTTGCTTATAGCCTTAACAGTATCGGAGTGAATACCTTAGTTGTGGAGATGGGCGTGGGCATGCGTATCACAAAGGAATATGGGAAACAGATGACGGACGGAATTTTGTCCATGATGGCGGAGCTTGGAATTTGGACAGGTGGGGTGCCAGAGGTTAAAGCACCCATCGTTGCCTATGATGAACAAGGCATGGATGTTTGTTATTTGAATGCCCCGGTTTCTGGTGTTTATGTCAAAGAAAAAGAAGCGGGCAGCTTGGTGGCGAAAGGAGAACCAATTGGCTGCATCGTGGACGCCCTAAATGGAAGTGTTTTAAGCGAAATCGTGGCGCCGGAGGATGGATGGCTTTTTACGACGAGAGAATATCCGATCGTTGATGAAGGATCCTTGATGGGAAGAATACTGAAAAGCGAGGTATACCAGAAATGAAGCAGGAGACGCTATATCAGATTCATGCATTGTACAGGGATGATTTTAGGATTTCATCATTTCAGTTTGGGGACGGCGAGGAAAGCCTTTGCGTCGTAGGAAGCATGCGCGGCAATGAATATCAGCAGATCTACGTGGCATCAAGGTTGATTCAAAAGCTGAAGCTCCTCGAGGAAAAGGGGAGAATTATTCCGGGGAAAAAGGTGCTGGTGATACCATGTGCAAACCCATATTCAGCCAATGCTAAGAAAAGGTTTTGGACGATAGACAATACGGACATAAACAGAATGTTTCCTGGATATGATCTGGGGGAAACAACACAGCGGATTGCAGGTGGACTCTTTGAGAAAATTAAGGATTATGAATATGGGATACAGTTTGCGTCCTTTTACATGCCAGGGAATTTTGTGCCACAGGTTCGCATGATGAAGACAGGGCGCGAGAACATAGAACTTGCAAAGAAATTTGGCCTGCCATACGTTGTGCTCCATAATCCGCGTCCATTTGACACGACGACACTTAATTACAACTGGCAGCTATGGAATACCAATGCCTTTTCCATCTACACGACGAGTACGGGAGCCATCGATAAGGAAAGCGCAGATCAGGCAGTGAGTGCAATCCTGAACTTCATGTCTAAGGTTGGAATCATTGATTATCAAGGCTATGAAGGATATGTATCCCGGGTAGTGGAATCAAAAGACATGCTAAATCTAAGAGCCGAACGCGCGGGCTTTTTTGAAGGCTTAATCAAAGCGGGACAGAAGGCTGCGAAGGGAACAGTTATGGCGAGAATTACGGATCCTTACACTGGGGAGATCAAGCAGGAGATTAAGGCGCCAGAGGATGGCATCGCCGCGTTTGTGCACAATGAAACTTTGGCGTATCAATATACCGCCGTGATCAAATTCATCGTGGACGAAGAAGTGATTTGAACTTAAGGAAAACACTATGGAACAAAAGAAATCTAAAATGCCACATATAGGCATGCGTATCATAAAATCAGCAATCGGCGTGTTTTTGTGCTTCGCCATTTATTTGGCAAGGGGAAGGCAAGGCACGCCCTTTTATTCTGCACTTGCGGTATTGTGGTGCATACAGTCACAAACGAAGGATTCCGTTCGAAATGCATGGCAACGAACGGTTGGCACTGCAATCGGGGCAATCTATGGACTTTTTTTGTTACTGTTTAGGATCTATGTCATGGATCTGGGAGAGGGGCTATTGCATTACTCGATCATCGCAAGTGTGATCATACCGATCATATATACTGCGGTGCTATTTCAAAAAAAGAATGCGGCCTATTTCTCATGTGTTGTTTACCTTAGCATCGTCGTAAATCACATTGCAGATGAAAATCCCTTTCTCTTTGTACTTGACCGAAGTCTTGATACAATGATTGGCATTCTTCTTGGGCTGGCCATTAATTCCTTTCATGTTCACGGCCATTTGCAATCTGAGACCTTGTTTGTTGCAGATCTGGACAATGCACTGCGGGATGCCGATGAGCAATTGACGCCATTCAGCCGCTTTTCCATAAATAGTTTATTGGAGAATGGAATGAATTTGACATTCATGACATTAAGAACTCCGGCGACTTATTTGGAAACAATGTCAGACATTCGCCCGTCGCTTCCCATCATTGCCATGGATGGGGCCATTCTTTATGACGTGAGGCAGAATTGTTATCCAAAGGTGTTTGTGATTTCCGCCGATCAGGCAAACCTGTTGGAGGAGTATATCACGAACAATGGTTTTCATCTTTTTAGCACGGTAATTTTAGAGGACGTACTGTTGATTTATTATGATAAATTGGAGAATTTCGCGGAAAAAAGCATTTATGATACTTTACACAAATCTCCCTATCGAAATTATCTAAATAAATCAAGACCAAAACATCATAAAGTAGTGTATTTTATGCTCATAGAACAAACGGAAAAGGTTATTGCTCTGTTTGAAGAAATGAAAACTTCCGGAATCACGGAAAACCTTAAAGTTTTATGTTATCCTTCGGACGATTATCCCGGCTTCTCCTACATGAAGATATACAATAAAAATGCATCTGTAGAGAATATGATTGATTATCTGATGGAAGAAAGTCATTTGAAAAAGGTTATGACAGTGAGTGATGATCAAAGCCGTCGTGACGTTGCTTATTCGCATTATGATGGCAATGAAATTGTGCGTCGCCTGAACAAGTTTTATTATTGGGGAGATAAATAAGCAGGGTAGTGACATAGAAAGAGTATGCGTATGTCTATATCATTTAATGAAAAGTGGTAATGGTGCAGATGTTCAAATGATTATTCATGCTTCTCCCAAATATGTTTTGTCACTGGATAAAATTGACATGAGTCACGTCGGAATCGTTCATTTGAACATAATTGATTTTTTGCTAGGTAAGGTGGATTTAATGCTAACCTGATTATCTGTCAATAGTCATTTTGGTATTCTGACGAGAAAATAGCAGATGCATGGAAGCGGATAGAAATTTGTGCGCATTTTTCACTTCGCAGGGGTTGACCTAGGGGTTGACCCCTGATTTGCCGATGCCGCAATCCTCCGTTCCATAAGGGTTTTCAGGGTGCGGGCAATAGTTCGATTCCCATCACCCGCTCTTTTTTATGCCCGAAAACAATGCGTTTTCGGGCATTTGTAGTTGCGTGACCTTGCGTGATACTGCGTGACCCATTATAAAAATGCGTTTTATAAGGCAGACATCAGCTCCCTGCTCACCATTTTGCTCTTGGAACGGGATTTGTCATAATGCCTCGTCATCTCGGGAGTCGTGTGACCTGCGGTATACTGCTTTCCTCGGCGATTCCCAGCTCATACATTCGGGTGATCCCGTAGAAACGGAATTTGTGAGAGGAATGATAAGTGACGCCGCAAGCTTCGCAATATCGTCTGATCCGTTCGTTGATCTTGTTTGTCGGAATGGAAAACTTTGCGTCTCCGCGTCCGTTGAGTATGTACTTTTTATCACCGTTGATCTTCCGAAGCTCCTCGACCACTTCCATCGCCTCTTTTGGAAGGGCAATCGTGCGCCTGCCTTGGCTTTTTCCGCTTTTCGTGCAATGCTTATCGAAATCAGAGCGCTTCTTGTCGCCGATGGTCTTTTGTATGATCTCATGCCAAATCTTCATTTCGCCAGTCTTGGCATCATAATCATCCCAAGTAAGTGCCCTGGTTTCACCGACGCGGGCGATCAGATAGGTATGGAGCAGGATGCCGAGAGAATAGGTATCCTTGGGAAGCGTTATGATATAGGCACGAAGCTTTTGCATGTCCTCTTGGGAATAATATCTCTCTTCCTCTGCTTCCTCGGAGCGATCCTCCACGATAAATTTACACAGATCCAAAGACACATTTGCCGCATAATTGATTGGAATAACGCCATCCGATACGCCCTCCTGAAATATCCCGTTCATAAGGCTTTTGGCCTTATCAAAGGATCTCTTTGTAAATTTTGTCCCGTCGCCGCAAAGCTTCCGATATTCCTGCTCAAGCAGGTATGTGGAGGTTTTGCGGAGAGGGAGGTCTACAAAGTCACGGGTATCAAAGAAACGATTCCAGTTGTAAACGTCATATTCGGCGGTCTGGGAGGATATTGCACCTGCATCGACAAGCTCCTTGCGCTTTCTCAAATGCTTTTCATAAGCATCTCTTATCGTAGAATTTGGGGTAAGCTGGTCGGGATTCTCTTCTTTCATGAGAGACCACAACTTTTCAATCAGATCATCCCTGTTTCTCGCGGAGATTTGTTGACGCTGCCCTGTTATGTCACGGTAATCCACGCGATAATACTCATACGATTTTCCATTCTTTTTTCTGGTTGTTAAATATGGATTTCCGAATCTTTCAATAACTTTCCTTTCTTTTTCCTTTTTCATTATCTGTTTTTCAATGGCAGCACTCAGACTTTCAAGTTCTTCCATTGTAGCATTAATGGAACGGAGTTGCAATGATGAGACAGCAAGGTTTTCCGGACTTATAGGATGGTTTTCCATAATCTAAAAATCTCCCTTCTGAAAACTTTGCTTTAAACTACTTTCTGCTTTATTTTTTTCTGCTACTTTTTGGTTTGTCCTTTGTTTATAAGGGATATGCGAGTTTTAGGCGTTTTTGAATACTCCCCCTGTTTATGAGGAAAAGCTATTTACCATTTGTCCGCAGATTTGAAAAGAAAGACAGCGAATTAAGATAAAATAACGGCGTATTTGGTAGAGATGCCAGCGGGATTGAAAACAAAGGTGGCAGACTTGAAAGAAAATGCAGCGGATTTGACAAGAATGGCGATAGATTTGGTATTAATGTCAAAGGATTTGCATTTTTATTCTGAGCGACTTCGATGTGTAGAATGAAAAAAGTATTATAAAAATGATAAAAGTTTTATTGATTGAGAATGGATGGGAAGAAAATTTTATCACAAATTTTTGGCTAAAAAAAGCACCAAATTTTTATGATAAAAAATAAATGCCAGATTAGATATCACAAAAAATTGGCCCAAAATGAGATTGAGTTTTTTGGGTGAGTATATTTTTTGACAAAATTATGGTGAAAAAAGTGGGATTATGAGAATAACAAGAATGATGGAAAGGTTTCATTCGTGCTTGCTAGCCTTGTTGCAAAAGGCAAAATATGATAAAATAAAATTTATTATAAATATGGTTTTTGTAGATATAAGGTAACAACAAATATTTGGAATAGATATTGGAGGTGAGATACTATGTCAAGTAACGATGGTATTATGAGCACATCTGTAAATAAGACACTAGATAAATCTAAGAGTGATTTTACCGAATTGTATGCAAAGTCTAAAGTATTAATTGATAATGCAAGAAATAGTATGGGTGTTTTTGTGAATGCCATGACAGTATATACCAGCTTTTTGTTAGGGAAATACATGCTTGAAGAGGAACAGAATGGAAACGAGCGAGCTAAATATGGTGCAAAAGTATTAGATTCCTTGTCTCAATATTTGTCAAGTGAATATGGTCGAGGTTTTTCTCGTAGTAATCTTGCTGGTATGAGGAAGTTTTACATGCTATATCGTGACCGAGAAAATCAAATTATCCAATCAGCGATTGGACAATTGGGACAATTGCAAAAAAATGGAATTGTCCAATCGGCGATTGGACAATTCGAGATAGATTATCAAAATTTTCCGTTTAAACTTAGTTGGACACATTATCAAGTGTTAATGACGATAGAAGATACTTCCGAAAGGTTGTTTTACGAAAATGAATCGATTAGGGGCACATGGAGCGTAAAGACATTAAAACGACAATATCATTCGAGTTTATATGAAAGACTTGCATTGAGTAGAGACAAAGAGGATGTGATGCAAATAGTGGAGAAAGGTTCAATACCATACAGCCCGACAGACATTCTCAAAACGCCATATGTACTTGAATTTGCAGGACTTGAGGATAAAAGTAGCTATCATGAAAATGATTTAGAGTCGGCAGTGCTGAATAAATTGCAGGATTTTCTGCTAGAAATGGGAAAGGGTTTTCTGTTTGAGAAAAGACAGAGAAGATTCACCTTTGATGATAAGAATTTTTACTGTGATCTTGTTCTCTACAATCGTCTTTTACGATGCTATGTGCTAATTGATTTTAAGGTTGATGAGCTGACACATCAGGATTTGGGTCAGATGCAAATGTATGTAAATTATTATGATCGGTATGAGATAATCGAAGGTGAAAATCCAACAATAGGTATTCTTATGTGCAAGAAAAGCAATGAGGCGTTAGTGGAATTGACATTACCGAAAGATTCGAATATATATGCAAGAGAATATAAACTGTATTTACCAGACAAAAAAGTTTTGAAAGAAAAACTGCAACAGTGGATACAGGAATCAGATTTATCAGAATAGATATAATCAAGTGGATAGGTAGCAGGGAACAAGATAAATACGCTTCAGGAGAAAAAAGGAATGAACTATTTGAAACCTATAGAGGAAACTGCATATTTGTCTGCACCGAATGCACCTCAATATCGGAAGATCATGAGGATATTTTTCAGGGAAAATGAGAAAATGCATTTTCGGATGTATAAAGAGGACATATTAGAACTTTTGCGTCAGGAAGCAGAATTTGCCGATTATGAAATGGAACAATTAAAACAGGACTTGGATGCACTTGTTCGATGGAAAAATCTGACACCAATACAAGATCCAGGCAAGGTATACACGATTGCGGATTATAAGAATAAACAATATCAATATACGATGTCAGAATATGCGGTTGAAATTGAACGGTTGACCGTGCGGTTGGAGAATCTGTTTTTTGAATCTGGAAGTTTGTCTACAAATTTGTTTGTGAGGTTAGAAAATAGCTTAGAGTTAATTGACGAGATTGAAATTGCCAACTCAAAAGAGATTAATGAATGGTGGAATAATCTACAGGAAGATTTCAAGCGTTTGAATCAGAATTATCAGGATTATTTGAGGGAATTTTATTCCGGACAGGCTGACAGGCTAATGAAATCCATGGAGTTCATTATTCATAAAGACAAATTTATCTCTTATCTAAAGGATTTTGTACAGGAATTGCAGCATCATTCCCGGAAGATTTCCGGAATCATTCAAAGTAAAAGAGACAAAATAGAAGGCAGTCTTTTGGAGAAGGTAGTAAAAAGTGAATTAGATATTCCGCATGCCATTTCAGAACTCCACGGAAACAGGGAACCTAGTATTCGTGAAAACATATATGGGAAGTGGAAATCTCTCATAAACTGGTTTTTGGATACGCCAGAACACTCTTGTGAATGTAACAAGGTACTCGAGATTACGAATGAGGTAATTCGAAGCATTATTTTGAATGCTGCCTTGATTGTACAGATTCAGAACTGGGGTATTAGCAGAAAGGAAGATTATCGCAAGTTTTTGGAACTGTTTTTACAATGTAATGATTTAGAGGAAGCCCATAAGCTTTCAGCGCATGTTTTTGGAGTACAAAACATTGAACATTTTAAAGCGAATGCGCCAAGGGACATGGATGCGGTGACGAATAGCGTGTATGAAGAAGAACCTCAGCAATACCTGTTAAAGCCTCATGCTAAGAACTATCGTGAGAAAAAAGATAAGAGGGGATTTGCAGATAAAACTTTTGAAAAACTATGCAGCAGGCAGGAATATATGAAAAAGCTGGAACGGGAGAAAAAATTGGTTTATCACTTTATTCAAGACGGTAAACTTGATTTATCAATGATTCGTGAAGTGATACCGGAGAGCGCGCGAAAAAGCTTTTTACAATGGATTGCTCAGGCAAATTTAAGCACTGAGAAAAAAGGGCAAACAGAGTTTGGACAAACATATCACCTGATCAGGCAGGAGGGTGAGTGTTGCTTAAAGTGTGAGGACGGGGAATTGTGGATGCCGTCTTACGTATTGGAGTTTGACGAATGAATGAAATAAGAACACTATTAGAAAAATTTTGGATTTGTAAGGATTCTGATAAAGAGGGTTATTACCGCGTAAAGCGTGATATTCCTGCCTTTCAGCGATTTGCTAGAGAGCAATTGGGTTGGAAACTGATTCAGACGGAGCACTTGATCAAATTGGAAAAGGTTCCGGCTCACGCGGAAGGATTTATGGGAATACGGGAATTCACGGAGATCAGGGATTATTGTATATTTTGTGTGGTTCTGATGTTTTTGGAGGACAAAGAAGAGCAGGAGCAGTTTTTATTATCCGAGCTGATTGCATATGTGGAAACTGGCCTTCAGGGGTATATGGAAGTTGATTGGACTAGTTTTACGCAGAGAAAATCCCTGGTTCGCGTGCTGCAATATATGGAAAGACTCAATCTGCTTAAGGTATATGAAGGAAGTAGTGAGGGCTTCGGGCAGGAAGAAAAACAGGAAGTCTTATACGAAAACACGGGGTATTCCAAATACTTCGCAACAAGTTTTGCGGAGGATATTTCCGATTATTCTTCCTGGAGGGACTTTGAAAAACCGCAGGAGGAGTTGAACGCAGACAGGGGTCATCAGAGAATTAACAGGGTATACAGACAGTTGGCGGTATGCCCGGCCATGTACTGGGAGACGACGGAGGATGCAGATTCCCTATATTTGAAAAACCAGCGAAAGTGGGTTGCAGGAAATCTGGAGGAGAATCTAGGCGGGCGATTGGATATACACAAGAATGCTGCATTTTGGATGCTAGATGAAGAGGACTGTTACGGAAAGGTGCATCCCAGGGATGCCATGTTGCCTGAGGCTGTACTTCTATTATGTGCAGAGATGCAGAAGAATGTGGCATCAGGGAAATGGAAGCAGGATTCTGCGGAAAATATCGTATTATCGAAGCGGGAATTTGAAGAGTTTACGTGGGATTGCAGGAATCAGTGGAAGTCTGCCTGGAGCAAAGAATTTCGGGAGATGGAGCAAGATAAATTCCTGCAGGTTATCACGGATTATATGGTGGATTGGATGTTGCTTCGCAGGATGGGTGATAAGATCTGCATCTGCCCGGCGATGGGGAAGCTATCCGGCGTTTATCCGGCAGACTATCACATAAAAGAGGAGACTAACTATGAGCAATAGAGAAGAACAATTAACGGAACGCTGGAAGATGAATCGACTGGGTTTTGTCAATTTCTGGTTATATGATAATGAGGAATTTTTCTTTGAGGATGGCAAACTTTTACTTCGTGGACAAAATGGCTCTGGTAAGTCGATCACGACACAGAGTTTTATCCCCTTCATTTTAGATGGTGACCGCACGCCTGCCAGGTTGGATCCTTTTGGATCAAAAGACCGCCGAATGGAGTATTATTTTTTGGGGGAAGAAGAAAAGGATGAGGCTACGGGATATCTTTTTTTGGAATTCAAGAAGGATTATCCGGAGAAATATTGTACTTTAGGAATCGGACAGCGCGCCCGCAAGGGGAAACCCATGGATTTTTGGGGCTTTGTGATCAATGACGGACGGCGCGTTGGAATTGATATTCAGTTTTTTAAGGAAGTTGGAAGTGCAAGGATTCCTTTGGACAAGCAGGAAATGAAGAAGGCGCTGGGTGATGATGCGCCCTTCACGGACGCACAAAGAGAATACAAGGAGTTCGTGAACAAATATCTCTTTGGATTCCGCAAGCCAGAGCATTATGAGCAGTTTATCCAACTTTTGATCAAGGTCAGAGCGCCGAAACTGTCCAAGGATTTAAATCCTGGGAAAATCTATGAAATTTTAAATGAATCCTTGCAGACTCTTTCTGATGAGGAACTGCGTGTCATGGTGGATGCCATGGAGAAAATGGATGGTATTCAGGATAGTTTGGAGCAGCTTCGAAGGGCAGAGGGCGACGTCAAAATTATCCGCAATGAATACAGAAGATACAACCAATATGTCCTTGGAAAAAAAGGCCAGCTTTATTTGGATAGCAAGAAGGAGGCAGAGAAGGCCATTGGTCAGTTGGAAGCGCAGGAGCAGGAGAAAAAGGCTCTGCTTCAGGAACGGAAGGAGAAATCGGACAGACAATATGAGGTGAAGCAGGACATTTCCCTAAACAATACAAAGCGAGAAGCTCTTGTAGATCCGGAGCTGGAGCAAATAGACAATAAACTGGAGAATGCCAAATCAAAGCGGAAAGAAGCACGGGAGCAGGAGAAGACTTGGGAGGAGAGATGGAATGGCAGTCAACAGGAAATTCGTAATTGTGAAGAGAGAAATCGCAAGCGTGAAGGAGAGAAGGAGTTATATAAGAAGGAGTTAGAAGCGGAACGCAGCGAGTTGGAGGAGCTGCAGGGGACGCTTCAGTGGAGTGGGCATGAGAGTATTCTGGGGCTTATCAAGACAGAGAGTCTTGACGGCGCAAAGGAACTTGCGGAAGGGATGAAAGATCTGGAAAAACAGATCCGGGAAGGTAAGCGTGTAGTGGAAAGCTACGCTTATGAGGAGGAAGCATACGACAAAAGCACAAACTTATTGGATGAAAAAAGACAGGAGAAGGATAAAAAAGCGCATTTGGAGGAAAATGCGCAAAAGAAGCTGGAGCAGCAAAAAGATGAACTGATTCAGAAGCTATTCGGGGTTTCGAAACAGCACAAGGAATGGAGAATTTCGGAGGGTGTGTTGCGAACTGCGGAGCAACTGATTCTGGAATACGAGAATCCAAAAGATGCTGGCAGAATCAGGGATATCATTTGGGAGGATTATGAGAATTCCAGAAAAATACTTTTATCAGAGCAGACAGAACAAGAAAACAGCAAAAAAAGTGAAGCTGACAAACGCGATGAATTATTTGAAAAAATCAAGCAGTTAAAAGAGCAGCCGGAGGTGGAGCCATTCAGGAATGCGGCGATAGTGATTTCAAGGCAAAAACTTGCAGAAGCAGGGATCAGCTTTGTGCCTTTTTATAAGGCTGTGGAATTTGACGATGCATTGACGGAAAAGGAGTGTTCCAGATTAGAGTCGCAGTTGGAGGCACTTGGAATCTTGGATGCGCTTGTTGTTTCGGAGGAAGACAGGGAGCGGATAAAGAAGGAATTTCCTGAATATACGGATCTGATGCTGAGCATGACGGGAGTTAATCTAATTTCGGACAATGAGTCGGGATTTGGATTGAAGGTGAATGAAGAATTATCAGAATCGTTGAAAAAAGAGACAGTAAAAATCCTGTCCGGTATTCAAAAAGGCGGGGACATGCTCCGGTTATGCACAGACGGTTCTTTCCGACATGGTATATTAGAAGGGCGTATGGATAAGGAAGAGGCAGCCTCCTTTGTGGGTATGCTGGCTCGAAAGCGCAGGAAGGAACAACTTCTGGAAGAAATGCAAACAGAGTATGAAGCCGTGAGGCAGCGGTTGGAAAATATAACTGCTCGGCTGAACGAATTGAAGGACAGGCTAGTATTATTGGAGCAAGAATACAAGGCACTTCCTGGATTTGAGGGGATAGATGAGGCTATCGATGAATTGCGGCAGTGCCACGTGGAAACAGAGCAGGCAGAGAAGAGCCTGAAGGAGCAAGAGAAGCATACACGCATACAGGAAGAAAAAAAGAATGCGGCATACCAAAAAATGCTGCAATGCTGCAGGGCGTTGCCCTATGGACGAACCCGAAAGGATTATGAGGCGGCAGAGGAGACCATGCGGGATTACGAGGATTGCTGGCACGTAATACAAAATGATTTGCAGCAAATGCAGAATATCACTAACCAAATCATGAGCGACAAAGACAGGATCGAGAGGGAGGAAGAACTTAGCGATCAGGCTTATGAGGCAAAGCGTGAATGTGTTAAACGGATCAAAGAGGCAGACATACAGATTGAGCAGTACAAAGCATATTTGAATAGCGAAGAAAACAAGGAAAAGAAGAGACAATTGGAGGAGATTAAAGAAACATTAAGAAAACTTGGTGAAGAAGATCGGACATTGGGCGAAAGACTAGCGGTAGTTCGGTCAAAAATTGATGATATAACGAAAAATGAGGAAGAAGATAAGCGTTTTACACAGGAAAAAATAGAAAGAGAAACCCGGCACAGAACATATTTCGAGGAGGAACTGTCCTTAAAACTAGTTTTGGAAACAGGTGCCAAGTCTGTGGCTCAATGTGCTGAGGAGGCGGTGAAGCAGACCAGGGAAGGAGATCTTGCAAAGGGATATAGTGAAATCTTTCAGGCGCTGCATAAGGTGTATCGTGAACATAATAGCAGTTTAGTGAGTTATGGCACGGCCTTAGAGGATTGTTTTGAAGATGCCGAGGATGGGATGGGACTTCGGAAACGCAGTGTGATCAGCTCCACTTGGCAAGGGAAAAGGCTTTATTTGGAAGAATTTTATAATACCTTGAAAGAAGCCATCGATGAGACGGAGCTTTTGATCAGACAACAAGACAGGGAACTGTTTGAAGGTATTTTATCTCAGACAATCAGCCAACAGTTGACAGACCGTATTGCAGATAGCAGGAGATGGGTCAAGGATATGTCGGATCTCATGAGGGGAATGGATACCTCTATGGGATTGACATTTTCATTGGATTGGAAGCCAAAAAGCGCAGAGAACGAGCAGGAACTTGATACTGCGGATTTAGAGCATATTCTGCTGAGAGACAGGGATCTTTTGACGCCCGATGACATTGAAAAAGTGGCTGCACATTTCCGCAGTAAGATAAAGGCGGAGAAGCAACGCATAGAAGAAATGGGTAGTACGGTGAATTATATGGATCTTGTCAGAGATGCTTTGGATTACCGGAGATGGTTCTGTTTTCAAATGTCCTATTATCGAAATCAAGGGGACAAAAAGCCTCTTACAAATGCAGCGTTTAATCGATTCAGCGGAGGCGAGAAAGCTATGGCAATGTATGTTCCGTTGTTTGCGGCAGTAAACGCACAATACAAAAAAGCCGAGAAAAAAGATCACCCGAAGATCATTGCACTGGATGAGGCGTTTGCCGGCGTGGATGACAAAAACATCAGCAGTATGTTTGAACTTGTGGAAACATTGGATTTTGACTATATCATGAATTCCCAAGTATTGTGGGGATGCTTTCAAACAGTGCATGGACTAAAGATAGCAGAACTCTTGCGACCACAGAACGCTACGGTGGTAACTGTGATACGCTATACTTGGAACGGACAGAAGAGGATTTTGGATGAACAGTAGAGATTCAAATGATAAGGGCAAAAATGAAAAAGACGTCACCGATGGCTTAATAAGGGAGAATGCATTAAAGAAGGAATGCGTGGCATATTTTAAAGGGCAGCCCGCTTGGCAAAGGGTTTTTGCAGAGATGCGAAAAAAATGGGAGACATACGGAAAAGCCAGCGGGCGAATTACGCTGTCGGATGGTACGGAGGCAGAACGGGAAGTAATTGTTAAGGTGTTGGGCAGTAAGGCCAGAAAGTTGTCCGGGGAGGGGATATCCTTTTCGCTGAAGGAATTTGAGGAGGCTCTTCAAAATACAAGATTTGCTCCAATTTCCCTAAAAGAACTGTTGGATCTCTATTTTGGAGAAGAAATACAGACTACACAGGAAAAAAGACAATTTAGAGTGCAGAAGGAAGAAGAATTTTGGTCGGAAATTAAAGATGATTTAAGAGAAAAGTCGGAGAAGAGGCCGGAATTCCAGAAGATTGCACTGTGGCTAACAGGGATGAGGGAAGAACATCGATATGGATATTCCGTATTGATGGAGGCTCGGAAGAATCATTCTCTAAAGGAATCCATTATTTTGGTTCAGAATGTGGAGGAGGCGCTTGCAAACATTTGCTCAGAAGAAGAGTTTACGGGAACGCCCTTGGCAGTATTGGCAGCAAGCATTACGGGTAATCCCCACTATTTTGACAAAAATAACCTGGGTGGAAAGTTGCTTGTGAGCGCATTATGCAGTTTGGCGAAACGAGAATATCCAACGACTGCTTATGAATGGAGGGAGTTGTTGCTGGAATATCGGATTTTGCCGGATGAAATGTCTAACACGGTCATAACCTATGGTTTGCATTTGGAGATGGAAGATGGGTTGCATCCGGCGTTTGAAGGGTATTGTATGATGCGGGAACCGGGTATCCTGATCATGCCAGCGCTTGGAAAAGCCAAGCGGGCATATGGAGAAGGGAAAAGCATCTTTATCGTGGAAAATGAAATGGTGTTCAGTTATTTGACAAAGCAATTTGCTGATTCGAAGATTACGGTACTGTGTACTTCCGGACAGCCATGTACGGTGGCAATCCGATTGATAGAATTGCTCTGCAAGGAGAATGTCACAATCTATTATAGCGGAGACATGGATCCAGAGGGAATTCGTATTGCGGATCGTTTATGTGAGAGATTCGAAGGAAGAATAAAGCCATGGCGGATGGGGGCAGAGGATTACTGGAATGGAATTTCAAATGAAGTGATCAATGAGAGAAGGCTTCAGATCTTGGATATGATAAAATGCCCGAGCCTTTTGGAAACAGTATCTTGTATGAGAGAGAATCGAAAGGCTTCTTATCAGGAAAACTTGTTAGATGAGTATGTTAGAGATATGCAAATAATGATGTAGCACGCCCAATAATTATTTGGGTAGTTTCGGTAAGGAATAAGCCATCGTGGCCCCCTGCGTGACCTTGAAATTCCGAGTGCCATCTTCTCCTTTCAAAGTGTTGATTTTACTATGATCTTGGGACTTGGGGCGCTAGAATGCGCCCTTCGATTCCCATCACCCGCGGGTTGTGCGATTTGTTTTGCCCGTAAACAATGCGTTTGCGGGCATTTATTGTTGCGCGACTTCGCGTGACATGTGCGTGACTTACTCAATAATCCATTAAATGGCAGCCATGACCTCCCGGCAGACCATCTTATTCTTGGAACGGGACTTGTCATAATGCCTGGTCATTTTCAGAGTGGTATGGCCGGCGGTATTTTGGATGCTGTCCTCGCTGATGCCGAGCTCATACATTCTGGTAATGCCGTAGAAGCGGAATTTATGGGAAGAATGATAGGTGATCTCACAATCTTCACAGTATTCCCTAAGGTGTTCATTGAATTTGTTGGCGGGGATGGAAAACTTGGCGTCTCCGCGACTGTTCAAAATGTATTTCTTATGGCCGTTGATCTTCCGCAGCTCCTCTACCACGTCCATTGCTTTTTTTGCAAGGCGATGGTACGCCTGCCTTGGCTTTTCCCGCTTTTGGTGCAATGTTTGTCAAAATCGGATCTTTTTTTGTCACCATTCTTTTTCTGGATTATCTCGTGCCAGATTTTCATTTCTCCGGTTTCGGGATTATAATCATCTCAGGTAAGAGCCCTTGTTTCCCCTACGCGAGAAAAATCGAAGCAGAGGCACTTGTTGCCTTAAGGAAAATGATGGATGACGGAAAGATCATTTAGCGCCGCTCTGCGGTGCGTGGCTCCGAACGAAAAGTGAGGTTCCCGGGGGATTGGGGGCAGGGCTATCCAACAAGCAGACAGTCCCGATACATATCGGGACACTGCTTGCGAAACAGAAAATCGCTGATTTGAGAAAACGCAAAAGGGAAATGTCCTTTTTGACCCGTTGCCAATAACTTAATTCAGATGGTAAAAACGCAAAGCACCCGAGATGAAAGGATGGAAATGGAGATTGACGAGTTGTGTCGTAAGTTGCTTTGTTCCAACAATTCGGGGATGCAATGTGGTGCCTTGTATTTACTGGCATTGATGGCGGACAAGACATGGGGACAAGGAGGCTGCCATGAAGTATGTGAGCGAGCTTCCGTCCATGTAAGTAGGGCGGTAGATCTTGGCAGAGAAAATTCTAAACGGTCTGAGTTCCAGGCATGCCCTAAAGAAATTATTCAATATTTAGGCATAAAGAAAAAAAGATAAAATCACCTATCCTTAAGGCGCATGCACACACTTAAATGGTGTAATTGCAATTACGTTCATGGGAAGGGAGGGGAGCATGTGGACCAAAACGAAATACTTAAATTTGTCGAGCCGATATTATGCTACTGCAAAAGACGCTTAAGTAACAGTTATGATGCGGAAGACCTGGCAAGCGAGATTATTCTTATTTTTTAAGGTTTGCGTTGATGGAAATCTGGGCAAGAGCTCTTTGGACCACCGAAGGCGGGAAGAATTTCCCGCCATTTCTAATATTTGAAGTCTTATGTTCATGTGAAGGGAGCTCAAGTCACCAAAAGACTAAGACTGCGATTCTTTTGATTTTCTTTCCAATTCGTTTAAGCAATTTTCAGCGTGTTTGAACGGATATTGCATTTCATGAGTTCTGCCATCCCTTTTGTCTTCTTCTGCTATGTCTATCCATGTTTCGTATGTCCTTTTCGTGTCGCTGAGAAGGCCACACCGACCCCTTCATCCCGGCGGGGTTCAGATCATGCTTAAAAAGATTGCGGCTCAGGCCGGTGTCACTGCCCATCCGCATACCCTGCGACATTCCTTCGCAACTCACTTGATTGAAGATGATACAAGAAGGGAGTATGTACAGGCAATGTTGGGCCATGCTCTGTTGAAGCAGGAAACTGAATAAGTCTTTCAAAGCCTTTTAACGAAGGCTTAATTGTCGTGGGTAAAAGTCCCACATTCATAGTAACTCATCCTTAGGGATGGACATAAGCGCCGTGAAATGATAAAATTTGAGACAGAAAAACTGATTGAATTTCCACAGTCCAGCAAGTGACGCGACTTAGTTCAATCAGACAAAAAACGGCGTGAAGCCCGAACAAAAGGGTAGATTGCCAAAATGGGTAATCTGCTTTTTTGTTCGGGCTTACACCGTTTGTTTGCGAAACAATTTAAAGTGTTTTGATGAGGGGGAAACTCTCGATGCCACGGATATGGACGGCAACGAATGTAAGGTGCGGGTGCTGAAACTATCCGGTAGGGAGAACCTTTCAGATTCAGGAATCGCAGGGAAGGGTTCCGTTCATCTCAACGCATCCGGCTATGTAACTAAATTTGTCGAAGACACCGATTTTTTGATGGAAAGCTTTGACATGGGAATTTATGAGTTCAATGTTCTTTCATCTATTAACGAAGAATACCATGGGAAGAAGATTCTGATCTTATGCCCTAAGGAGTTTGCTGATTTTTTGGAAAAGAACGGCATGGGCTTGAATCTTCGTGGGGTGCGTTGCTATGACGGCATGGAATGGCAGGGTAATCCGCTTTGGTCCATTATCTCTGCAGAAACTCTTGACTATGACAGGATCAGCGTAGAAACGAAGGCTAATTTAATGGAATGGTATGGTGGGAAGCTTTCTGGAAAAATAGATGACATCAAAAATCCAGGTCCCGTGTTTATTATTGGGATCATTGCTTTACTTGCTGCGGCAGAGGGAGGTTTTCTAATGTTCAAGAAGGTCATTGCCAAAAAGAGAGAGAGGGACTGCTGATGACTCTTGTTGTTAGGGAAGTTTCTTGGCTGATGAAAAAATTATCCTTTAAGGTGACTTTATGGGGAATGCTCCTTTGGATGATGGGATAACTCTTTTTTCGACTACAAATATACACTTCAATATAATCCATGGTTCCATCTTGTTTCTTTATAAGATTTGTGAATTTTAATGTGCTGTTTTAAACTATTTTAAATAGGGAACTGCCACTTTTTTTGAAACTTTAGTACCATGGGCCAGCCGTCGCGCCAGCGACTTGGTATAATTGAAAGTGTAGTATGGTATATATTTTATAATAGGAAGTGTACACATGAAAAAAATACTAAAAATATTGTTGATAGTATTGGAGATAGCTGTTGTTGTGGTATTGCTTCAGCAGATCATTATTGCGGTGATGCCGGAGGGAAGAAAAGCTGAAAATGATAATG
>JAEEGL013396500.1_pt1 | contig 35258 bp, 29 predicted proteins | sample 9134231 | NCBI WGS metagenome assembly JAEEGL01 (sample SAMN16246548, study PRJNA631951) | gut metagenome | biome: gut microbiome; feature: rumen; material: fiber-attached | host: Bos | place: Iran: Karaj | collected 2018-10 | reverse complement strand
TAAGGTATATAGCCCCCAAAATAGGGGCGCAAGAGAAATCGGGCCCAGTGCCAAAGCACCTGCCCTTGTTATCACAGAGTCTTCTTTTCAGATTTCTCTATCACACTTACCACAATTGTAACAACATGTCAAAGAACGCACAATCCACCCCTCGATTCATCAACTCAGCATCAACTTTTCAGTTTCAACTTCGTCTCCGAACCATTCGACAGCAAATTGTTTCCTTCATCGTTCCTTTCATTGTTACAATTGTTTTCTGTGATAGAATTTTTTATTTCGGCTGCAAAAGTAAGTATTTTCCCGTTATCCTCCAAATAATTAGACAGAAATCCTCAGAATTTAACATATCTGGAACAAATTCATTGCTATGTAATTGTTTTTTCCTCTCATCGTTTGCGGTTTTGAAAAAAATTTGTATCTTTGCCAACAAAACAAAAGCATCTATTTGCTTTGAACCGAGAACTCACCTATTATCAAAACCTATATACAATGTTTGCAAGTATTAGTAAGAAGTGTCTCACCTCAAACAACTGGTTTGTTCAATTTTGTGGGGCGTTGATTAAGCGATGGAGACTAGTAGTATTACTACTTGTCATTATTTTATCAGTTCCTTTGTTCCATGCTTACAAAGAAACTTTCAATAATTCATTCGAATTCTTGAGCAGATTATTTGAAAGATTACCAAAGAATCAGTGGTATTGGTTTGCCTTTTTCACAGTTCTTTTTATGCTTATTATTTATGCATGCAATACGCTGACAACGATATTTAGTCTTCAGAAGAAAGAGTCAAAAATAACCTGGTGCCAAATATTCATTTTGTTTGCATTAGGGGGATGGATTATTAGCATCTTGCTCATCTTTAATATAACAGACAAGACTATCAATACAGCTGCTTTTGGTATTGTGGCCTCTTTGGTGGCATGGATATTCCAAGATGCCATCAGAGGAGTTGTGGCTTTTATCCATCTACGAATGAATCATTTGCTACAAATCGACGACTGGATTAAAGTTCCCAAATATGATATTAATGGAAAGATAAGGCGTGTGACACTTACTACTGTTACCGTCTATAACTGGGATACTACCACCTCAGCCATACCAACCAGTAGTCTCCTTTCTGAACATTTTGTAAATCTGCAAAAGATGGCTGACGGCAAAACATATGGAAAGAAAATGAACAAGTCATTTATTTTGGATACAGGCAGTTTCTATGTATTGTCGCAAAAAGATGCCGACAGATTCAGAACGAACCATCGTATCACCAGTCATCTACCTCTAGAAGAGATTCATGAAGATATGACTAATGCGCAGCTGTATCGCCAATATCTGTTCTATTGGCTGATGAACAACAAACATGTTTCTCGAGTTCCATATTTAGCTGTTAGTTGGCAGAATCATACGGAGAACGGCTTGGCCCTGCAACTTACCGCTATTATAACTGATAGTAATGCTGCTGCTTTCGAATGGCAACAATCGTTAATTGTAGAGCATGTTATTCAATCAGTGGAGTGGTTTGGCTTACGTCTGTATCAGACCCCGTCTAGCTTTGATACAAGCAGTAGCACAATCTATATTTCGGATAAGCCAATAACAAAAAGAGCGGAGGATTAACGTATGAAAATACTAACGGAAAAGCCTTTCGAATACTTGAAAAGGAAAGAAAACAATGAACCTTTCGAAAAAGACGTTGTTGAAAATTGGTACAAGGCTCGTGCATTTGTATTGGATAAGCTAAAGGATGTTGCCTTTGAACCAACATCGGGCGACCATCTGCATGTTGTCGTTGATGTTGATCAGGACGATAAACAATTAAGCCCGCTGATGCTGTCGGTGGTTAGGCAAATAGCACTATCTGCCCACTATCTTAATTTCTTCGAGGGTAGCGAGAAAGAAGCATCACGTAACCGTACAGTCATAACGCTAGTAAGCAAGAATTCCCATCTCAGGGAAGAATTAGACAAGGAAGAGTATCTTTGTAATCTTCTATCGTATTGCAAATGTGTCTATAAAGATTCTAAAACGGAGGAGAATAATGACTCCTATATAGACTTAGAGTTTCATTTCGTATCGAAATGGACTGATGATGCAGATTATCGTTTCACAGAGGATGAAGTAAATAATTTCTGTGAAACGAAGACGAGTCAAGGTGAGGATATTTTTTCTATTGACACCCGGATGGCATCATACGCCAAACGAATGTATGACTTAGGGGTAAATATTGACAATTTACCAGCAGAAGATATTCACTGTACAGAGCGCTATTCCGTTGCTATCGACGTTTTTCGGTATAAGATGTTAAATAGCCGTGCCCGATTGATTATCGAAGAAGACAAATGGAAGGAAAAAAGCCTCTGTAAAATCAAAGAGAGCCTCTCAAATATCCTGTGTGCAGATTGCTTCGAAATCAGAGAACGAAGTATTGAAAAATGCAGGGAGAAAAAGTTCCAAAGCACAATGAAGCTATGGGCTAAATACAACGAACCTTTGTCAAAAAGCGAACACTCCAGATGGGTTGTCGAGAAACTTATTACGGGGTATCGTCCTTTGAACGATGAAGAACGCGCCCACGATGCGTCTTTACAAATGCAAGGATGCGGCAAAAACAAAGAATATCGTAAAAAGCTAAAAAGTAGAGACAAAGATCCTGCCCATATCGATTTGTGTTCTTATCGCGAGTTACGTCGCACCAATCCGAACGACTTGAAATATGACAGTTTCCTCATGCTGGCTATCCCCGTCATCTTGCATAAAGTAAGAAAAAGATTTCTTTGGTTCTTCTAAGTATTGGAACATGAAGTTGGGTTTGAGATTGAAAGGAATTAGAAATATTATATGGCACGTGTGATATTTATCAGTTATAGTCGCAAGGACCTAGAAAAGGTTAAAGCAATTAAAGAAGAGATTGAGAAGGCTACCGACACGGAGTGCTGGATGGATTTGGAGGGTATTGAAAGTGGTGCCCAACAGTTCACCCAGGATATAGTTGATGGTATCAACGGAAGCCGCGTATTCCTCTTCATGCTTTCTAAGGAATCGCAGAACTCTAAGTTCGCATTGCGTGAATTGAACTTTGCCATGAAGAAAGCGGAAACAAACAAAGAAAAACACGTTGTCATCGTTAATATAGACAATTGCCAAATGTGCGATGAGTTTTACCTCATGTATGGACTCACAGATACAATAACATGGAATGATCCACCACAAAAAGAAAAACTGATAAGGGACATTAAAAGATGGAAAGATGAATTAATAAGGCTTGAGAATAATACCAAGGAAGAAAATATTAATCGTTTATTTATGACGGTTAACGACAAACTTGATTCTGAATATGTTAATAGTCTAAATGACATTGACGATCCAGTTCTTAGGTCTAGACTTAAAGCACAATCAGCAGCAAGAAAATTGCAATATGAGGAAGCAATTCTAAAGGATATTAATGAGGATGCTCATTCAACAGCAGTTGACCAAGTTTTGCTGTCAACAAAAAAAGCAAAACTATGGGTGGAGAATGAAATAAAACGCTTAAAAGATGAAGAAAAGAGACAAAAAGAAGAATCTTCTATTTTGCAACAGGCTTTGACACGATACAAGTTACGAAAAATGATTGAGGCAAGACGAGAAAAACCTAGCATCGTTGTTTGTAGTGAACCTCAGAAAGGTGCCTCACAACTCATATGTAATTTTCTACAAAATAAGGATAAACCTTCTAACATCCAAACATCATCTGGTAACTTGTATTTCCCAAGATATCCAATATCTCCATTTGATGGACCTGACAATGGAATTGCCTGTCGTTTTTCTACGATTACGGGAAATCAAAAACTACCATCTCCAATCAAAGCACGTTTATTGACTATTCCAAAGTTGGCCGAATGGATATGCATTAGTTATTATCAAAACGTAGCAGATATCAATAATTATTCTGAAGAGGAGTTGTCAAACATTAAATCAAATTTCAAAAAATATAAAAGTTTGCCAAAACAACAAGATGCGCTAATAACAGAAGAAGACATCGCCGGAATTAAAGATCAAATACTACGGAATCAGAATTGTCGTTTAATATTATTAGAAGTTCAGAATCTTCTTGATGACATAGCAGCTATTGCCTGTAATATTCCCAAGGAAGACTTGGCTAATGTATTCAGCTGCATGTGGCACTTCGATTCCATTTTGACAACATTTTTCAAACGAATGATAATAGCTTTGGAAAAACTGAACTTTTCCAAAGAAGCATATTTGCCTATAAATGTTTTAGACAATGATATTAAGGAAACAAACAATGTTTTATCATACAAGTGTTTTTCTTACCTCGAGAAACCTAAGAAAGACACTATAACTGATGTGTTTCTTTCTACGGAAAACGGCATTGCCACAATCGAGAGATTTAGTATAGCCGAGTTATCAGCTCTGATGACCGAAGCCGTCTTGTTTATTGATGAGGAACAGATACAAAATGATGTTTTTAAGAAAGCTGACCTTATAAAATTATCATCTTTACGGGCTTCGAGCTGCATCCCACAATCTCAAATTGCTGAAAACTTAAGTAATATGCTCGCAAGAGGTAAAAGCAGACTAATATATGATGACTGTATGGATTCTCTCTCCATGAATGTATTGATATTCTGTCATGATCAGTATCCTCCTTTAAGCACATGGTCTTTGATGTTACAAGACTGGGTTAATGCATATGTGGGGCAAACACCATCAATGCGTGCATCAATGCTAAATCATACACATGGTATTTCTCCATTATTCATCGTATCAACAAAATTTAATCAAGATATAATGATGACTAATGGTGAAAGCATGAACAATAATAAAGACTTGGAATACAGATGGATAGAAAGGTTCGAAAAAATACTCTTTAAAGAGGTTCTACAAGGTAATAGAATGGAGTGGGTCACCAACTGGACTCACATAGGAGAGTATTTCAATAATGTTTATCTGCTAGGCACTCAAGAAAAGTATCATTTACCACAGTCTTGTTTTGAACAACTGCGCACGTCATTCATAAATAACTCTATTGTATGTCGTTTCTTTAAAAATCCTGCTGAGACATGGGATACTATAACAACAAAGAACGATGACGGTACACAGTATATTATAGATAATCTTAGTCGGATAATACCTGCAATTGAAAGACTAAGAGATGAGCAATTATTTAACACGATAGCACAGTTGACAGACTCTCTCAAAAAGTAGGGACAAGAAATAATTAAGAAAGTATGAAGACCATCAAGATTTTTCTCGCTTTGTGTTAGAGACCTGGTACCTGACATCGTCATGGTTTTTAATTGATAAAACGTGGATATTTAAATAGTGAACAAATAACGCAAACAAATCTGCTATGGATCAGAACAAAGAATATTTTGCATTTATCAGTTATAAGCGAGAGGATGAAGATTGGGCAAAGTGGTTGGCTCATGAGTTAGAGCACTATCATTTACCGTTAACCTTGAATGGTCGTGATGATTTGCCCAAGGATTTACGGCCAATTTTTCGAGATATTGACGAGTTGAGTGTAGGCAATCTGCCTCAACAAATTAACCAAGCATTGGAGAATTCCAAGAATCTCATTGTCATATGCTCTCCTAACGTAGCGAAACATTCCGAATGGGTCGACAAAGAAATAGAAGCGTTTATCAAGATGGGAAAGATTGACAGAATCTTTCCGTTCATTATTGAAGGCGTTCCTTTTGCAAAGAACGGAGAGGAAGAGTGTTTTCCTAAAGCTTTAAGAGACCTTCCGCAAAAGGATGAAAAGATAGCGGCCAACGTCAGCGAGTATAAAGACAGACCTCAACGACTCTGCAAAGACTGTCCGCTTCCTAAAGATACAAACCACCATAACCGAGGAAACATCAATGATAAAGGCCGTGATGCTGCAGTCGTCAAAATCGTAGCAGGAATGTTGGGACTGAACTTTGATACCCTTTGGCAGAGATATGAAAAGGAAAAAGCAGAAGAGGAACAAAGAATCAAAGAACAGCGAGAAAATCTATTACGAGTGCAAAGCAATTTCATAGCAGAGAAAGTAAACACGCTAGTTGAAGAAGGAGATTCTTGCACTGCTAAATTATTGGCATTGGAGGCATTACCAATAGATTTGGAATTCCCGAATAGACCTTATGTATCAGAAGCGGAAGTAGCATTAAGAAAATGTGCATACAGGAGAGATGCCATTCTAAGAGGTCATACCAATGCGGTTAATTCTATCGAATTCAGTCTCGACGGAAAACATCTTAAATCTTTCTCTGAAACTGGCACAAAAATATGGGAAGTCGCTAGTGGTTGCATTCTTCCCACGCTAAATTGTAAAAGCTCTGATTATAGTGAAGATGCCATCATTGATTCAAACGGCAAAGTATTTAACAGATTCAAGCAAAATGAAAAAGAGAATGTTTCATTTGATGGTAGACTCATAGTAAAATCAAGTAATTCTTCCATATTGATTTGGGATACAATCCGCAACAAAGTATTATTCAATCTTGGTTCAAATTTCAGTTTAAACTGTTGCTTTGCCTTTAGCCATGATGGAAGTATGATGATTTCCTGTGACTATATCAAGATTACTCTATGGAACATGAATGACGGTTCATCTATTAACACTCATCGAATTATTGATGAGTCATTTTTTCCTGAGCATGTTACATTTAGTCCAAATGCACAAAATATTTTAGTATCATCGTCTAAGGATATTAAAATATATAGCATACCCAATTTGTGCTTAGTGAAGACTCTCGAAGGAAATAAAAGTGCTATTTTTAGTCCTGACGGAGAGCTTATTGCTTCTATCACTATGGGCAATATTGTAAGGATATGGGATTCCTGCTCATACAAGCCCTCTTATACAATTACTATAGACAACGATGCTGCCACCCTTTTAGTTTACTGTCCAGATGGAGAAAATGTTCTATCAGAAGATGGCAATCATAATGTATGTATGCGGAACATCAAAACAGGAAAATTGTTACATCTGTACAAAGGACTTGACCGTCCTATTACATCAGCAGTATTCAGCCCTAATGGAAAATGGCTATTGGCATGTGATAGGAGAAAAATGATAGTTTGGGCCGTTGAGAATGAACTCGTTATACGTGAAATCAACTGTCAAGACTACTATAATGATGTTAATTGGGAGTATAAAGATTCGCTGTCAATTAAAAAAGCCATGTTTTCTAGTGATGGAAAGCAAATTCTTATTGATGGAGAGAAGGCATTTAGCATTATAGATATTGCCTCATGGAACATGGTTAAATTTACATTAAGGTATCCAGATATATCAGATGCAATATTAACAAATGATGGAAATTCTGTCGTTCTTGCTACAAATGATTATTTAGAGATATGGAAAGAGTATGATGACGTTCATTTAGACCATGAAGCCCCTGGCTATTGGCTATCTCCAGACAATAAACGTATATCACGTGTTACAGATTCCAACTATGAGGAATGGCAGGAACGTAAGAAAGTATATCTTCGTCAAGAAATGAAGGGCCATTTTGACTCGATTAAGTCAATAGCATGCAATTATGACGGGAGTCTCCTTGCGTCTGCAACAGAAGATACGTCTATCAGACTATGGAATCTAAAGAAAATGACAGAAACAAGATGTCTTACAGGGCATACAGGTGAGGTTCGAACTATTGAGTTTAGCTCCAATGGCAAACTTCTATTGTCTGCATCAGAAGACAGAACAGTAAGGGTATGGGATGTTGAGACAGCTGTAGAATTATATCGCATAATGGTTGAAGCAGAATTGAATGACGAGCTGCTCTCTGCCACTTTTAGCCCTGACGACAGATGGATAGCCACTATTTCAAAACCCATTGATAAGAATTCTCCTATGATTAAAGTTTGGTCATTCCTTCCCCTCCAGGAACTTATCGACCAAACTCGTGAACGATTCAAGAATCGTCAGTTAACTCCCGAAGAACGAAAGAAGTATTATTTAGAATAACGATGTATGAACGGTATGGATTTATCAAATGCATGGGTGTTTGTTTCTCACTCCAACAAGGACTTTGACAAGATTGTCAAGGTGAGGAACAAATTGGAGGCTTTACAATACAAACCCCTGCTGTTCTTCTTGAAATGTCTAGAAGATGACAAAGAAATCTTTGAACTCATCAAACGTGAGATTAAGGCTCGCGACAGATTCATCCTATGTGATAGTCATTGTGTCAGGGACCTGGTACCTGACATAACGTTAATAAATAATTATCAATAGCTAAGAATATGTTTAAGGTATTCATCTCTGATTTCGTCTATCAGGAAATTGTCGGCAAAGAAGAACAGCAAGCGCCATCTGCACGTTCATATCTTTACAAACTGCTAAAGCAGCAGTCTGTAAATACATTTACTGCAGCAGAAATGCAACAACTAAAATCAAAGCCAGAGACGGTACTGAAGAATCCGTCCTCGCTTTATATCCTTGACATCTCCTACTCAGAGGCCCTGAACATACAAAAGACCTATGGCGTCATGTGTCTGAGTGGTGGTTGCCCCAACATATCCCCACTCATTGACATCAACGACATCCATATCTCCCACGAGCAAGAAAGGCTGGGACACGGATGGGAGACCGTTCTTGACAGTGTAGAGTCACTGCCTTCCAATGCTCTGCTGCTGACAGACCGCTACCTCTTCGCTTTCAGAAAGCCGGATGCAGGCGACGGCATCCTCAATATCCACGACATCCTTGACGAGTTGCTACCCCAGCAGTTCCTGGGTGGTAATTACCATGTGACTATCATCTTTGATAACATGGCAAAAGACTCCACTTATTCCTTTGAAGATATCGTCATGAAGTTGGAAGATGTCAAGAAGCAGCTGAGCCGCGACTATCCCATCACTATGGAGGTTCTTGGCATCACGAAAAACTGCTGGCTTTACAAAAAACTTCATAACCGCATGATTATCTCAAACTATTATATGGTAGAGGCAGGTCATAAGTTGGCGGCCTTCAATAAGGAAATAGGTACTGCCCGCCAGTTGCTGTTGCCTCTGGCCCTCTTCACGGAGAGCAGTCTTAACGGCAAGTCCACTCCCCCACTCGATGCCATCAATCAGACCCTCGCTACCCTGCGCAAATTCTCAAAGTCGCTCCAATATCTTCCAGAATCTGGCCACGCCACCTACCTCTATGCCGTCAATGGCCTGCGTCTGGACAAGTGTCTGAGTCTGAGAAACAGATTGGTAAAATAAATATTGACAAAGATTAATAAAACTGGGGAATTAGTGGCTTACAAAAACGAAACTTAATAATAACGAATAGTATGGCACGCGAGATATTTATCAGCTATAGTAGAAAAGACAAGAATACAGTTCGTCTTTTTGTTCAACATATCAATGATGTCTTAAGACGGAAGGATTGTTGCTGGATTGATTTAAAAGACATTGAAAGTGGTGAAGAATTTGAGGATGTTATAATGCGAGCTATCGAACAAAGTCAAGTAGTCTTGTTTATGCTTTCAGATAACTCTTTGAAGTCTCCTTGGACGAAACGCGAAGTCTACTATGCCGAAAGTGAAGGTAAACGTATTGTTCCCGTTTTGGTTGATGGCGACAAACTTCGTGGTTGGTTTAAATTCCATTTCGGCAATGTTCACTATATCGACATACAATCAGAAGAGCATATAACGATGCTCATTGAGAATTTAAAAACATGGATTGGAATCAATGAAAGCAACAGAAATGTATTAACACAAGAGGAACAAGAGATTATCAACCTCTTCCCTATTGAAATTGATGGTAAGTTTGGATATGCCGATAACTCCGGTAAAGTGGTCATTCCTTGTCAGTGGCTTTACGCAGAAGGTTTCTCCGAAGGTCTTGCCCGTATTCACAAATGGAATAGCAGGGAAGATAATCACCATGGGTTCATTGATAAGAATGGCAATCTGGTTATCCCCTGCCAGTGGAAGTTAGCGAAACCTTTTTCAGAAGGATTGGCAGCCGTTATGAATGACAACGACATGTGGGGTTTTATCAACAAAAAGGGTCTTATGGTAATCCCTTGCCATTGGAAAGGAGCTCAATCTTTTTCTGATGGTTTAGCTGTAATAAAAGGCACTAACAGAAACTGTGGTTTTATTGACAAAATGGGAATGTTGGTAATTCCATGTCAATGGAGAGAAGCAACATCATTCAAAAACGGCTTTGCAAAAGTAGAAGATTATGATAGGAAATGGTGGATTATTGACAAGACAGGCCAAATTATTGGAGAAACAACAAGATAGCAAACAGCTTAGATATAAAACTCATGAAGCAGGACAACGAATACTCACGTGCGTTTCAAGAATCGTCGCTTGCCCTCCGAAGAACGAAAGAAGTATTATTTAAGAGAAAATCGCAATGAAAGGAAACGACATAGAAGAAGGATTCTGGGATTTGGTATCCCATTCCACAAAAGATTTTGAATAAAAAAATGAAATAAGTATGAGCAACGGGAAAAAAACAAACAAGACAGAACGGGCAATGCCTGAAAAAATTGCGGGACAAAGAGATGTGTTTATCAGCTATAAACGTGAGAATGCGCCATTTGTAACCCGCCTGTATGATGAACTTGAAAGGCATGGTATATCAGCCTGGGTGGATTTAAGTAAACTTCATAAAGAAGCAGGTGAGGAATACCAAGAGAAAATACGTAAGGCGATAGAGTCTGCCCAGTATTTCCTGCTCATATATACTGAGCATAAAGGATGTTCTATCGAAGGATCCGACTTTATCATTGAACATGAACTTAAGTATGCTGTGGATAACAAGAAAACGATTCTCTTTTATCCACAGGATCCCATTGACCTTAACACTTCGAGAGTTAAACCATACGTGGAAAAAATCCAGTGGCTTGATACTGTTGAAACAGCCCGCTATCAGATGGATACCCAAGAATCCCTCACGGATGAGAATAAACTGAAAGAATTATCAGCACTTATCAACAAGAAAGACGGATTTTCTATCTTTGATGACCAGAATGTTTTCTTGATTCGCGTTGCATTACAGAGGATCCTCAATAAAATCACGGTCTTTGGTAACTACACTAAGCTATGTGGTACTGGCAACAATGAATTCTACAACAATCAGACCTTTCAACTGCGTGTTATCAATAAGGCGTTGTTCTACGATGCACCAGAGGAGTATAAAAAGCAACTGGAAAAACTTGGATTTTATAGGAAAGATAAAGTTCAGGAAGTAGAGCGACATATCAAATCCATTAAGCCCGATGAAGAAGAACTGAAAAACCAACTGTACGACTTTATATCAAAGTATTACAAATTAAAAGATGTCTATAAACGATTGCAACAATACATTTCCATCGATAAATACAAAAGCATTATACTGCCCCAAATTGAAAAGTTTGATACTATCGCTGTGATTGACACCATAAGAAAGATGGTGGCATGCAGTTTTATCGATGACTTGCAGAACGGAAAAACCATGTTCAATGGTGCGGAACTTGGTGTATACAACATAAAAGACAACCGTACGACCAATTCCGAGCATCCGCTATCTGAAATTGACTTGTATTACTCCGACTATTTCACTTTTAAATGTATGACAGAGATGTACCACGTACTTTGCTCTGTTGAAGACAAACATCTGAAAATCGAAAAAGTAGGTGACGTTCATCCACTGGCCCCCTTCCTCTGTTCATTAGGATTGGGTGGGTTCCTTGCGGTCTATACAGAAAAAGGTGTTTCGTTGATGTGGACAAAGCGGTCAGGGAACATATCATCTGGTGACATGTGGCACTTCTCGTATGATGAGACGGTAAGCCTGTTACTTGATGCTGCCAAGAAAGACGGTAAGATTCTTGTTGATGAAGATAAGACCGTATATATTGACATCAACCAACTCCTTTCGCGTGCATTAAAAGAAGAAGTGGGGGCAACACAAGAACTAGTTGAGCAGGAAAATCATGGTCTTTTTGAGGTTGGTATTATTAAAAGTGAACGCTTGGAGATTGAGTTAATATCCCAAGCCGTGCTGCATCTGCCCAAAGAACAATCACTCGAAGAAAAGATAAAGAGTATGCATGACTCTGCCAATGATGGCTATTTGGAAATATCAAAAATAGAATTTCTTCCTCTTCGTGATCGAAGCAGACTGATTGGAAGATTATTAAGTCCAGAATCATACAGCATCTTCGAACGGATGCAAAGTCGCCTGATTGATTATGCCGGAAAGAAAGTTACCATCGGTGATGGCGTATTGATAGAAGAAGGGAGTTATATTGGTGATAATTCTGTAATCGGTGATAATTCTGTAATCGGTGATAATTGTCGTATTCACAGAAATGTCTTTATTGATAAAAACGTCAAAATTGGCAATTTGGTTAAGATTCAAAACAACAATAGCATCTATGAAGGTGTGACGCTGGAGGATGGTGTCTTTGTTGGAACCAATGTGACATTCATAAATGACCGACATCCTAGGGCTATTCTTAGGAATGGCAAACAGGTTGGGCGTGGAGACTGGGAGATGGGATATACACGAGTCTGCTATGGCGCGTCTATTGGTGCTGGTGCAGTTATTCTCTGCGGAAAGGATAAAAAAGAGTTAAGAATTGGCAAGTTCGCTATGGTGGCGGCAGGCTCAGTCGTATTGGAAGATGTTCCAGACTTTGCAATGGTAGCTGGTAATCCTGCAAAAATCATAAGGACAAACATAGAGTATTAATAGTCGCTCCAATACCTTCCAGAATCTGGCCACGCCACCTACCTCTATGCCGTCAATGGCCAGCGTCTGGACAAGTGCCTGAGTCTGAGAAATAGATTGGTAAAATAGAGATAATTGACTCCAAACCACACTCCAGACAGCTACAAGGCAAGGTGTATATTCAATAGCAGAAATTATTAATTCTTGCTGTCAAGCAGAAGATGGGGTAGATAATTCATAAAGTCCGGATTAAAAATTACACGAAAACAATTCAGTATATGCAAACGATAAAGATTTTTCTCGCCTCTTCCGAGGAACTGACAGATGACCGCAATGCGTTTGGTAATTTAGTACGGCGATTGGATAAGATATACGAGAAGCGTGGCATCCGTATTGAGCTTTTCGAATGGGAAGATTATGATGCGGCTTATAATGACCGCCGTAAGCAGGATGAGTATAACGAACAAATCAAGGCATCAGATATGTTTCTGGCCCTGTTCCATACCAAGGCAGGAAAATTTACGATAGAGGAATTTAATATAGCAACGGAGGAGTTTAAGAAACATGCCTCGCCTAAGGTGTATACCTATTGCAAGGATTTAAAGGAGGGAGAACAGGAATCTCTTGAACTTGCGGAGTTTAAGAAGAGGCTATATGACGAAATGGGACATTACTGGAGCCGCTATAATAATCGTGACTCCATGCAACTACATTTTGTAATGCAGCTACAATTGGTTGAGACGAGCGGTATGGTAGAGAAAATGAAATTGGAGAATGGAACTGTCGTTCTTGAGGGTATGCCTATCGCTAAGATTGACAATCTCCAGTTCGCAGCAGGAAACGATGCTTATCAGAAGATGAATGCCGAGTTGGCAGCCCTTCCTGAGAAGATTGAGAAAGCCCGTCAACGAGTGGAGAAATTCCCTGACGATGAAGATTTGATTGACGACCTGCAGCAGAAGCTGAATCGCTATAATAAACTAAAGGACGAGTTCGCCCATATCCAGAAGAGTCTTTTTGAAACGGCTCAGCGTATTGCCTCTATGCAACTGGAGCAGGTCAGTGACATGCTCCGTCGTGCTATTGAGGCATTTGAAGATGGCTACCTCGAACGCGCCAATACTCTTTTGGACGAGATTGCCCATGAGGCAGAGCATCATATGGTACAATTGGAACAGCAACGTGCATTAGTCCATCAAGATATTGAAGCTTTTATGTTACAAGCCAAGACCGTAATGGCCGATATTTCTATACCTATTGATGAGCGTATTAATAAGACCAAAGAAATCTATGCCAAAGCCGATGAGTGGGCACAAAAGAGTGCGCTACCAGATGAGAGATACGAGACACTGTTGGTTGATTATGGGAGTTTCCTTTCAGATTATGCTCAATATAACAAGGCACTTTCTGTTTATCAACGCCTTATTTCTATCAGAGAAAAATTTTATGGTCAGGATCATCCATCTACTGCAATATTGTACAACAACATCGCCAATATTTACGACAGCATTGTTGAGTACGATAAAGCATTAGAGTATTATTCCAAGGCGCTTGATATATTTGAGAAGGTCATAGGCCTAGATCATCCTTCTACTGCTACATTATACAACAACATCGGAGGGGTTTACAGAAATCTTGGTGACTACAACATGGCATTAAAGTACTATTCCAAAGCACTAGTTATATATAAAAAAAGGTTAGGCCCAGAACATCCTTCTATTGCCACAACGTACAATAATTTTGGAGATTTATATTGCCAGAAGGGGGATTATTCAACTGCTTTTGATTATGCTCATAAAGCGATGGAGATTCGTGAAAAGGTTTTAGGTTCAGAACATCCAAGTACAGGAGAGTCGTATCATAACATCGGAAATTCATATAACAGGAAAGGGGATTATGAAAAGGCGTTGGAGTATTTTTTTAAGGCATTAGCAATTAAAGAAAAAAAATGGGGAGTACAACATCCAGATACCGCAAGTACTTATAGTGACATTGGAGTTACTTTTAGAGACTTAGGGGATTTTGTTAAGTCAAAGGAATATTGCTTGAGAGCATTAGAAATTCGTAAAAAGGTTTTAGGCCCAGAACATCCTGATACTGCGGATTCTTATAATAATCTCGGTATAGCATATAGTGATTTAGGTGATTATGAAAAGGCGTTGGAATGTCATCAGAAAGCCTTGGAGATAAGAGAAAAAAAATTAGGCAAAGATAATCTCATTACGGCAAAGTCTTATAGAAATGTCGGTGTAATATATAATCGTATAGAAAAAGAATACGAGGCTTTACCATATTATCATGAAGCCTTGAAAATTAAAGAAAGGATATTAGGAGAAAATAATCTCGATGTTGCAGAGGCATATAAAGAGATAGGAGATGTCTTCTATTATAAAATGAATAGTTTTTCCAGTAATGTCTTGGATTTTTACGAAAAGAGTTTATCAATCCGCGAAAAAGTCTTGGGAGAAGACAAGCTTGACAAAATAGCAGCAACCATCTGCGAAACTATTGGTGACATATATAAAAAAAGAAAAGAATACTCCATGTCATTAGAGTATTACTATAGAAATATGAAGATACATGAAAGAATCTCTGGTATCAACCAGCCCGATACTGCTAGTGCCTATAATTTCGTAGGGGTTGCATATTATAACCTTGAAAACTATCCAAAAGCTATTACATATTTCAAGAAAGCATTGGTAATACGTGAAAACATTTTGGGGGCAGAACATCAAGAAACAATAACATCATACTCCAATTTAGGCGGTGCTTATGAAAGGATCAAGGATTACTATAAATCGTTAGAATTCTATTTCAAAAATCTAGAGCTATGCAAAAAAGTGCATGGTATAGAGCATGACTCTACGGCCAACACGTTGGGAAATATTGGCTACGTATATTTCAAATCGAGGGACTTTACAAAAGCTGTGCATTATTATTCAGAGAAACTGTCTATCCAAATTAAATTATATGGAGAAGAACATCCATCTACTGCAGCATTGTACGACGATATCGGCTATATTTACGAGTGTCTTGGTGACAAGAAGGCATTGGATTATTATTCAAAGGCATTGGAAATATACGAGAAAACCTTAGGGCCAGAGCATCCTGACACCAAGAGAACACAGGATCATATTGATGCTATCAAGTGAAAATGTTTTTTAATAACGAACAAATCTGAATGATAATCGAACTGCAAAACTAACTCCTTTTAAGATATAAGGCACGCATTCTATTCATCGAGCAATTTTTCAATAGTGCGGCTTAAATCACGAAGCACCATGCTATTGAAGAACCAGTGGACCATACCTCCTGGTATGCGCTGGATGCTGTGATTGCTGAGATTAATGACATAGAGCGGACGGATGCGCCAACTGTCATTGTAACGATTTTGCCAATCGTACATGCAATACTCCCACCAACCAGCACGATAGTCACCACGCCACCACTCACCAGTGACATAACCGTTCTTCAATCCCCAGTCTGTCACGCCCAGTGCATTGGGCTTACCACAGAGGTCATAGACACGCTTGGGAGCCATACCCAAGTCAAGCGTACGGCCTAACGACACACGGCATACTATCAGTGAACCTGTCGAATAATGCAGTGCCGTTTCGCGCTTGGGAGCAAAATAAATACCGTTGCCTGCATAATTGCCGCCTCCGACGTTCCACACGCCACTATACCAGTCCTTGGAACAGACACGACCAGGACCTTGCGTGATGCTCTCGGCTGCCCCTGGCGAAGTTCCATGAAAAAGTGTAAGAGATGGTACGAAGGTGTCTATCACTGTCCAGATGCCACTTTCAATGAATGTCAGAGAGCCATGCCACAGCAGATACCTAACCATGCGCCAAGGCAGCATGATGGTCCATACGATGAAATTGTCTTCGCCCTCCCTTTCGTTTGACGGCAAAATGATTTCCACCAAGTAGTTAAACAACTCGAAGAAACAGTGAACGAACATATTATAGTACACTGCATTGACAAAGCGCAGAGGTGTCAGCAGGAGATAGAGCGGAATCTTCCATATCTCAAACTGTTTACGCAACCTCTCATTTGTTCTGTCGTCCCTGTTGTTTCGCCTGTAGAATAAAAACCAAGGTTTGGCTAGAAAACGTTGCATCCAGTTCAGGAAATAGAACGGCAATGAAAAGATGAGATAACCGTAATAGAACGCACTACCCATCAGCCCCAGTATGAAGAGCAATATATGGCGTAATATACTGAGTACGATATAGACCACAAAGGCATAGAAGAGCCAACCGACAATGTTCCAAAAGGAAAAACCACCCGAGGACGATGAAGAGCTGCTGCTTCTGGTTGGGACATTGCTGTAGTAGGGCTTCTGGTAGTTAAGATATTTCGCATAGCAGTAGGCAGTCTCCCCATTATAATCTATCTCCGCCCATCCGTTGGACTTGATATCGTTGACTTTGAGAAGAGTTCCTGTTGAAACAGTCGCAATTTTCTCCCCACGCTTGCTGTCTGTAGCCCTGATATTCAAATCTGTCGTTGTACTATACCATGCAGGAAATTCTTGTGCACATATTTTCAGCGCACAAAAGACCATCAGGAGCAACAGGAAAGTTGTTCTCTGCCACATGTGACACCATGTATCTCGTCTAGTAACGATAGTCTGCATGTATCTTGCTATTGGTAAATATGGTGCAAAAATAGCAAAAATATTGCAAACTACACCATATTGTCGAAAAAAACTTAATAATCTGACCATTCTCCACCTAAAACCCGATGCGTTTCTTCTCTTTGGAGACTTCTATGGGCTGGATGTCGGCAGGGGTGATGCTGAAGAAGGACTTGATGTCGTGGGCGGACTTGCTCTGCATGCAACGCTTGGCATGAACGAGGTAGATGTGTTCCAGCAGGTTGACCACGAAACGGGCATTGCCCCAGTTATTGGGATTGCGGACATCGTATGCCTGGGACAGCACAGCCCTGTATTTCAGCAAGCCAGCACGGGTGAAGTGATAGCCGTACTCCGTCAGGCGACGACGGGTAATAGCCATCAATTCGTCAATGGAGAAATCAGAAAACTCGAAATGGTTGGGGAAGCGCGATGCCAAGCCCGGATTGAGATCCAACAGGTGCTGCATGGGCTCCTTATAGCCACACAACACGATAGCGATGTCGCGCTGCTGCTCGTTAGCCAGAATATCCATGAACTGTGGTAGGATCAGTTTGCCAGGGTCATTGGGATGAGTGGAGTTGAGCAGGTAAGCCTCGTCAATCATCAGCACCCCACCCTTGGCAGCCTCCATGGCCTGACGGATGGCATTCTCTTCATCGCCCCAACTGGGTCCTACGAAAGTGGCGCGATTGCATACCACGACATGTCCTTTACTCAACACTCCCGCCTCCTTCAGTAGTCCGCCATAAATCTTGCAGACAGTGGTCTTACCTGTACCCGGTCGTCCGAAGAAGATGGCATGAAGAGACACCTGATGCTGTTTCCACTGAGGGAAATAATGATGCATGCGCTTATTATAACGGGACAATGCTATCAGGTCGTCAACCTGTTTCTTGATATGCTGACAACCAACCATTTGCTCCAGTTCCTTTCGTGGCGACGGCAGGGGCTGTAGAATCTCAGCAGATAAAGGCCTGGGAGGTTTGGGACTGCCTAACAAAAAGTCTTCGCCATGATGGAGGAACTCTGAAAGATCGTCATCGTCAGATTTGGAATCCGTGACGTCCTCGTCATCATCGTTCAGTCCGAAGTCCATCTCATCGTCATCAATATCAAAGTCATCATAGGTCCAAAGGGACTCATGCTTCAGCTCTCCACGGCGTTCGCACCACTTTTTGAAAGCCTTGTACTGAGGAAGTGCCAATGCCCTATGGTACCTGCAGGAATGATAGACGGGCGGCAAGGTGTAACTGTTGAGATTATGATAGACCGTGATATGCATCGTTTCCCAGAGAAACATCATCTGCTCATAGTTGAAGAAGCGGGAATTGGAGACCATCACGCTCCAGACATTACCTAGCTTGATGCCTGCCTCTTCCATGGCCTGTCTGTACTGATTTGTGAATTGTGCCAGTTGCCAGACAGGGCTGATGCGATTGCTCTTTTGAGCAACATAGATTGGTGTCTTTTCCCCATACAACTCCTCGTCGGCCACTTCCAACTCTGGGTCAGAGCGCCAGTCCAACAGCAGGACGAGGACTTCTCCCTTGGCAACAAAGACATAGACAGGTTTCTTGCCAGTCACCTTGCAGAAACCCGTCAGTCTCATACAGTCCACATCGTTTTCACGACCAATATTGGCTATCAGGTTCAGGATATTCCGTTCATCCTCTTCTTTGAATCTGTCTATTAACATAAGAATTATCCTTATCTCACAATTTCACCTTTACCATTGATAATCACCTTATCGTAGTTCGTCGACGTGCAGAGGTACAGGTCAGGACCAATAGCCTCGATATCTTTATACTGTGGCATCACGACGACATGGCCATCGGCCGTCATCAAACCCTCGAAACCGGCTCCAGCAACGTAGGCACGCAGACGGGCAACAGCCTTTGGATGATATGAATCCACAAACGGGACAGCATATTCGTCACCATCGTCATCGTGCGTCCGGCTCCTATAGAGGAGCTCGTCCTTCTCGTATTCCAGCATACGGAGGCTCGTAATGTAGAAGTCATTGATGAGCGTTCCCTGCAGATCGTATTTGCAAATGGTGTGGTCGGGCATCGCTGCATCGATGGTACCCTCATCGATATAGATGCAACATTCCATAAGCGGAACAATAGCCTTCAGCTCCTTGTCCAGAACACCCATATCCTTCCCTTTCTGCACCTTCCAGAGGCCATACTCATTGACAAGACTGATTGCATCGTACTCCATGGGCAGCACCATCTGTCCTGTCTTGTCCATCAGACCGCACAACTCCTCGTCATCCGTGTGTACCACACAATAGCCGTTGGCAAACACATACCCATCCCTATACGGACGATAGACCAGCTGTTTGTCAATGACCACCTTGCCCGTGGCATCGATGAACTTAATATAGCCATTCTCCACCACACTGGCCAGTCCCTCAGAGAAGACCCATGCATGCTCGTATTTCGGTTCCACGACTACCCTACCCGTGTTCATGTTGAAATAGCCCCGCTTGCCGTTGTTAAAGCACACCAGCGAATCTCTCCCCTTGGGTTTGGCTATCCACTTTACGTCTTTGATGGTCTTCTCGCGCGTCAGACTGTTGAACACATACCCTTTCCCGTCGCCTCGGTCATGGTAATACACGTTTGGACCCACAAACTCAGCATGCAGGCATGCCTCATCATAGCAGTGCTCCTCCTTGAAGCGGCGTTCATAGACATATTCGCCCAACGTCCACACCAGTACCACGGCCACAAGAGCCACGATGACTGCTGCACTAGTGGCAAATAATCCCCATACACACTTGGCAAACTTGCCGTCACGCTTGTAGCCGAACAGTCCAAAGAACCATTCCACCACTTGACACACTCCACTCCACAACACGGTGAAGAACACACTTGCTGATACCTTTTTCATCTTTCTTCGTTGTTTAGTTACTTATTACAACACTTTACTTGTTTATGTTTAGAGAGTGTGCAAATAACCATTTTCTATCAGCAAAAATAAAAATGCCCCTCATTTTTCAATGAGAGGCACCTTATTCAACCGCCATTCAGAATCCAATCATCAGGATTGTCTTCTATCATTTTCTCCGCTAAGATTTTTCCCTGCACTGTCGCCATCTTGTCTGGATTCGGAGCAATTCCTACTCTCCCTAAATCCAGACGATCTGCATCAAAACAGGCATTTACCGTTGCATCTTCCGTCCGCCACGTAGTCGTATGAAGCTCGCAAGCCTTTTTTAACTTAAGAATCTCATCATCATTGAGAAAGGCGAGTTCAGTGTCACGTATCTCATCAACTAGCGCTGCTGCCCTTGGACCATGCCGAATGTCAGAACCATCGTCTTTTCTTTCCACATCATGAATATAGGCAAAGGCTTTTACAACAAGCAAGTCAACATCGCTTGTATTCAAGAGGTCTGCATTTTTAGCGACTCTGTCCCAATGGGCAATGCCATGAACCGAACAATTCCCCATCTTTGTATGTCTAATTGCATACGCTCTTAATCTATCTATCTTCTTTCTCATCATCTCCATACAACCCCATCATAATCCATCCAAAGGCAAAGTAAAGTTGTATATTGGGAATATCGAAATAATAATAAGTCGCTATTCTTTCATTTTGAAATCAACCAACATTGAATCTGTACCAAACGATACAGACTTCATCTCTATGTGTTCTAAGACCTTACGCGCTTTTTCTATCTCACAAAGATGCAGGACAAGTCCATTGTTATCGCATTTATCAACAATACGGATGTCGTTCGCGAACAATGACAAAAGCGAATTCACAATGGCATCACCACCATGCATGCCAACAGCATAATGAAGGTAGACATCCTCTTTCTCGACCTTGTCAATCGTGACATTTACGTTCACATTCTTGCTGACATTACCAATGATGGGTACCTTGACATTGATCTCATAGTCAATAGCAATCGTGTTGTCATTGACAACTTTCAACATAATAGTCTTTCCGCTCTTCTGCTTAATTAACTCAACAGCTTCGCTAATAGGAATTTGTAGTATCATTTCGTTATAGTTTTAAATTCCCCACAAATATCGGAAATAATATTTGAGGAACAATAAGAATGCATCATCATTTAACATCCTTTATTATTTCATACGGTGTGTATTCTGGAAACCACTTGTCAAGTATGGCATCCACTTTTGCTTCTATTTCTGGAGTAATATTCTTACACATCTTCTGATAGGTCACAGACAGAGAGGCAATCTCATCTAGCCAACCAATGATTGGCAATCGTTTTGCATCCAGTATGTCTACGGGGAATACAACGTACGACAAGGTGGAGAATACCAACAACTTGTCCTCCCACGGCGTCTCTTTACTCTTCATCACATAGAAAAGGAGCAAAACAGGTCTTGTTGTCACTCTTCCAGCCTTACTTGCAAAACTACTGATCCTGTCCCAAAGGACATCGTAATTGATAATGTTTGTTCTTTTCATAATTCTAATATCTTTAGATTCAGTTTGCATTTTAGGTTATAGAGTGAAGAAACCGCTTAGTTCTATCAGTAAGTAAGAATAAAATCCCCACATCTGATTTGAATACAAATGTGGGGATTGATACTCATTCAGTGACCATCTGCATACTATATTGTTTAAAAATCGCATTGAGTACATTTGACTCGACTAGCAATTCTTGAACAAGTTCTTTCTGTTCGTTAGTGAAAGTATCTTCTATTTTGCGGAAAATAGAGAGTACCTTCTGACTTTGTTCTTCCAGTTCTTCTGCGGTAACAATACCGTCCTCCATAATTTTCAAGAATGAAGGCTGATTCATGATGGTTTCATTGATTTTCAAAGAACCCTCTTCGTTAAAAAAGATCTCTTTCATATTTATTATTTCTTTTTGTTTGCATCATATATCTTTTTAATATCGGCCTTATCCTTTAAGGCTTCCTTCATCGATTTTTCTATATCCCCATCATACAACGCCATATTCGCTATAGACTTAAGATATACCCAGCCTGCAGTAATTGTAAGAGCATATAAAGCACCTGTTAGTATTGCGACCGAAGCAAAATATCCGAATCCCGTCCATTTAAGTCCTCCTGCCACAGCAAGTATGCCAAGATTTTGCACTAGATTAGATACCACTGCAGACCCAATACTCTTCATCTTATTATCAGAGAATTTGATACCCAATTTGTTATTAATCCGGACATACATAGTCCAAACATTAGCTGTTGCTGCCACCATATCCAAACCGCCAACGGGAATGAAAGCTGAAGCAACTGCCAGACCAGCATGACACTTTACAATCTTTACGATATCCTCTGGAAGTACACAAGCAGCAGTCTCATTAATTGCCTTGTAAGCCTGAATGGCTTTAACAGAAACAGTATATAATTCTTTTCCTGACATAATAGTTATAATTTTAGATGTAAATAAATAATTCCATTTTATTGTTTAATCTCAGACCAGCCTCGAACTAATCCATCGAAAATGATGATTAATGCAATATCCGAGTATTCGGGCTTCTGCCGTTTCATGTCTTTAATACTAAGTCCTTGGAACTCAATGTCTGGCAATTCTCGTGTTGTAACAAGATGCTCCAGTGCATTTTTCCCGGTCTCTAACATATTCAACAGTTGTTCAACAGTTGCATCAACTTCCTTTTGAGGGAAATCAAAAGTGTCCAACAATAATTCCGACAACTCATCTCTCGTAAACTCTTTCATAATCACCGGCTTTAAACACGAACATTTTGACAACCATTGTAACATGCATTATTACATCCACACCATTTTGATGTGTTTACTTGAACCCAACTCGTTTTAATATCACCATTCTTTACCATTTCCGTAAAAGAAGGTGTTTCACTTACAGTTTCGTTAGAGGTTTCTTGTATATCAGGTTCCTCCACGGTTTCCCTAGGAAGCTCTACGGCTTCAACTTTTGCATCCATATCAGATGAAAGTTCTTCCATTTTTTCTAAAAAACTCATAGCAACAAAATTATAATATGTATTGTAATATACGTAAGACATTACGATTCCGTTCCGCCAATTCACCTGTTATAAAGCCCTGACACAGCAAATATTCTGTTAGTATACAATTAGCTAACAGTTGTATTTTATATGCTTTGCAATAAAACGCGTTTTGAATAGCAGGATTCCCTGTCTGCACAAAATTCATCCCATAGCACTTGGGGCATGAACGATGTAAAACGCACTTTTTACATTCCTTGCTGATAAAAGAATCAGTATCATAAAAATCAATGGTCGAAAGAGAATCTAACCTTTCCTTGGAAAGTGTAATCGGAGAGAATACCGGACACGGATATTCTTTTCCATCACAGTCAAACAGAGTTGTTGATACGCCACAACCACAGAATTTCTCGTAACTCCTTGTAAAATCCAATATGGAATTCAAATCCATGTCAAGCAATGAACACCTATTGATTTGGGGATGCGACTTATAATAGTCAACAAGTTTAAGAAGTTGATTTTTGTATTCTTTTAGATGACTTATTTTCCAATCAATACCAAATGCTAAATTAGCACTAATTTGGGAGAACCCTTGTTCATGAAGATGTATGATGCCTTCAGCAAGAGATGATAGTGACTCCATTGATATAGTACATTTGACATTTTGTGAAGGCCATGTATCAACAAAAAAGCCTGTATCAATTCTTGTTGACAATTCACCACGATTAAGCATTTGCATCTGCATTGTACCATCAATACTAAGTCCCAGGACAAATTTCTCCTTATTCTTCTCAAACCATCCCTTCTTCTCAGGCGTCAAAAGTGTTCCATTAGTTGAGGCAAAAAAGTAATATGGTATTGGCCAATTTTGTTTCCAAACCCATTCACAGATTTCTTGAATTAATTGAAATTCCAATAAAGGTTCCCCACCCATAAAGGAGATCTCAATCATCTTATATCCTATATTGGAAGACGCACATTCACTGAAACATTTTTGAAGGTATTGCTTGGCTGGTTTTGCTGATAAAGTTTTTGATGACTTGAATTTCTCATAACAATACGTGCACTGAAGATTACACCGATGGGTGGTCATCAGTGCAACATATCTTGTAGAGGCTTTGTCAATCATCATTGCTTCTAAGTGTGACGCATTACAGGTCTCTTTAGCAGATAAGCATTCTTTGGATTTCGAACAAGTCCATCATATGCAAGAATAACAGCAATATCATTTGCATGGTGATTCGCTTTCATGAATTCGGCAGTAATGCCCTCTATATCAAATACTGGAAGGTTTCTTGTGTCACACCAATATTCAAAGGCAGCCCTACCCTCTGGAGTCAGATGCTGCAATTGACTTATAACACTTTTCAGCAGCAACTCGTTAGAAGCAGGATAATCTTCTTCCAACAACAAATTTTTCAATTCTTCTGATGTATAGTTCATAATATAAGGTATTACGCATTGTTAATAATATATTTCGTTAGCTCACGCACCATTGCCTCTCCATAATAGCGAGCATCTGTTTCCATGGGATTATAAGTATATCCCCATGGATCGTAGGCAGAAGGGAGTTCTGTCGTATAGACTGCATTTCCCACCATCCACTCCTTGATAGTAGCGTCATCGATAGGATATTTTTCCGGCTTTTGCATGGCTTCAAACTGAAATTGATGACGCGCCTCATGAGCTATTGTATCAACCATTCTCATCAAGTCTGCCGGATTAGCCAAACATTCTACATTCAAATGCAACCAGCCATCACCAGAATTTTGACCAAATGTATATCTTCCATCTTCTGTAGGAAACTCTCTCCAAATAATTCCCTTAAAATCGATGTCTAATGCCTTCCCGATGCCAACAGCATATTCTTGAAGCACTTGGTTTCTCTCCTCAAGAGACATGTTTCCCCAATTCTGGATTATTTCGGGTGTAAAGCACCGACAAGCCACTTCTGCGCCCTCTTTAACACCATACTCTCGAGCCTCCATGACTTCCGATAACCTCTCTGAACTCTCCATTGGTTTTCGAGGTATGTCCTTCAAAGTCTCATTGAATTCATCATAGGTCTTCCAGAATTCATCGAATACCTCTTTGAAGTTCTCTTCATAATATTCATCTCCCCATTCACCCTTGGCAAATTCCTCCAAAGAACGAGCATAATCTGCCCATTCATTTACCAAATCCCTAGTATCTGCTGTTATCGCCGTAATATTAGGCAACTCGGGAATTTTAGGTTCATCTTTTACAACGTCAGTTACTTCCATCATATTTACTTCTTTTTGATACAATATCCTTTTTCAATAATTCTTGGAGGAGTTGTTGGCAAATACCAACAGGGAGAATCCACTTTTAACATGTCGCCAACAGACCAAACTTCATCATCAACTTCCATATAATACAAAGAAGTATCTTCGTCTGCAACCAATTCAGAGCGACTGTCACGGACAATTCCTCCGTTCTGAAGCATGTCTGTTATCATACCCATACGAGCCTGTATAGCTTTCTCATCTAAAGTCTCTAAATTTGCGACAACAACATCCCACCAGCCATTTAGTTCAGGCGAAGTGCGACAGACTTTTTTTATACGCAAGCTCCATTCATTGATGGTATTCAACATGCGTTCTTTATTACGAAGTCCTTTTGCCCCTTTAAATAAGTGTTCATATAGCCCGTCGAAATCATTGGCATATGGGAGAAAAGCGTTAAAGACTTGAACGTCAGCATGACTCAATGCGATGATGTGATGTTCTTTAGAGCACAAATCTTTGAGTTTTTTCTTTAATTGTCTTCTGTTTGCATATAGATAATATGCACTGCCACAGATTACGACTGCTCCTAACAATTTAATGATAGTCACCATTTTCTTTTCCATATTGGTTATAATAAAATATGAGGCTTGTTAATCTTTATCCAAGAGGCCGCATCATCATTATCGCATGAAATGATGGCCTGTCCTTGCTGAAGAAGAGGAATAAGTCCTAATTGATCTGGACGCAATCCTAATGCTGCACCAATGACATCAGCATCTTCGCGTGATGACAAACGATGAGCAATCTTGTAATTAGTATTGCGTATAGCATCGTCGATTAATCGTGTGGGCACCTGATCAACAATCATCAGACCTTCTCCATAGCTTCGTATCTCAGAAAGCATGTTGCCGAACAAGTCGGCCACAACCTGCTGAGGATTGCCTGTTCCTGTGTTATCAATGGCAGGACGAGTCAAAACGTTGTGAGCCTCTTCCACCACTGTCATGTGCAGCAATTTATTCTCTTGCGCCTTCCGCTGGTAGTCGCTATCATATGTATATGCAGATATTCTGTATTCATACAATGAAAGCATAAGCAGTGACATAATGAGCGCCTTATCTTTTGAGTTCGCTATTTTACTTAAGTTGATGACTGTCGTATGGTCAAACAAATCTGCATAATTTGTAGAGCGGAACACATTGAACACTTCACCACGCTTACCACGTGTCAAGTACTTAAATCTAGTCTCAAGTGCAGCCGACAGTCCGTTTGTCACTTCTTGAGAGTATCCTCGGCCATTCAGTATAGTCCGTGCCACAGGTAACACCTTATCTAACTTGGGATAATCCACTTTTTGCTGCATCTCTCCGTTGGTAAATTCCGTTTTAAAGCATTGATTCAGAAAAGTGAAGAAAGCCTCATCGATAATAACGGGTAGAATGTCGCTCGTGGGCAAAGAAGCATTTATCAATGCGGTAAGTTGTTCACATCTGGTCAGCATGTCAATAGGAGCCCCTTTGATAGCAGCAGGCTGGAAAGGGTTTAACTTTAAGCGTCTGATGGAGCGTTTCCCTTCTGTTATTCCATATACTTCCAAGTTTTTAACCCCAGGCATGAAAATATTTATTTTCTTGTCGTCAGGAAGATTTTGGTTCTGTTTAATGGCCCATCTGACATATTCGTCTTTAGCAGGTTCGATAATTAATACAGGAATATCTCTATTAAGCACTTCATTGATAATCGTTTTACAAGTCGTAGTCTTACCGCAGCCTGTACTACCTACTATCAGACTATGTCTGACTAGCGCATTTACATCTATGGAATATTCATTGGTCTGTTCTACTCCAGAATCTATGATATGTCCCATTGAAAGTGTCGCAGCATTGGGGGTTCCTAGTCCGGAATTACTTGCGAATCGAACTGAAGAGCGAACAAATCTCAAACCAGGCACATCCTTTCTAGGCAGAGAGGTCTCAAGTGACAACTCTTCCGTATTCAATGGCGTACTCAAATACTGGAAGCGTTCCCCAAGCATATTCCACTCCATCTCAGGCACAGGAAATCCTTCGCTTATTTTTACTATTTCAGGATGTTGCAAAGGAATGAACTCAAAACGTCTGATTGCCTTTAACGCTTCTTTCTGATGAAGGAGATGCAAACGAATAGGTTCAATATATGTAATATCGCCTGAATAAACAGAACGCAACATACCCATTACTGTGTTTACATCTTGATCACGATGGCCTAAAACATAGGTAGCCACATTCCAAAAGCCCAAATTACGACCACGGCGCAAACGCTCGCAATGCATATCTGTTAGTTTCTCTGCAAATTGTGCAAACTTATTTAGATAATCTTTTGCAACGCTTCTGCCCACAGATACACCTTGAGTCTTTGCATATGCCTGGCTAACATCGACACTCATACCCAAAAGTGTAGCGGCAGCAAACGTTGCTCCTTTAGAAGCTACACTAAATACGGGTCCCCCTATAGCATGGGCAGCTGTGTTTAAAATTTCACCAATACCGAAACTTGTCCCAAAGGTTGTGGTGGATGTTTCACTGCTATTCTTAGTCAAACTATCACTGACGTGAGCCGTCACCTCAGAATGGATATCTCCGCCAATTTTCTGGTAACGATTAATTATATCGGCTACCTCTTGGTCGCCAATGGGATCTGCCACAACAACCAAACTGAAGTTTGCTTCTTCATTTCTTTCAGTGCGAATGCCAAAAGCCAACTGGTCTAATGTCTGTCCAAATTTCAATTGTTGCTCTTTCCGGAAGGACGGAATACCAGTAACAGCACCTGCAACAGAATAGCTATCCAAAGTATCACGTAATTCCTCTGTGCCACGCATTCTTTCACTAATATCATCAGCATCAAGATTATCAATAGGGATAGCCTCCATACCAGGCATACAATTCATCAGTGCCGTACGTATCTGTCCGATACCATCCTTTATATCAGGCGTGCACAGACCAATATATAGACTTGTTTCTCCGTCTTTACGTTGAAGCATAAAGATCGTTTTACACTTCCACGCATGCAGCGAGGATAAGACACATTGCCACTTGGAAAGCAAATCATATTCGTCCAATTGAGACGGGTGTACCGGTATTCGCTTTACCCGAATCCAGCTAATAGGCATACGTCGTTCTATGGCCCTTATAGACGGCAGGAAATCATAACGCTTACTTATATCCTCCAAAAACGACCGTTCCATAACATATTGAAGCATGGGACTTGTCAAGTCTTCAGGCATGAGAAACGGTTCATTCCTGAGTTCATCTATCGACTGCTGATAGTTGTAGGCTTTCGTTATTCTCTCTATTAGACCTCTACTCATCGTTGTAACTATTTGAGGATTAGACTTAAATGATTATCACTGGAATGTCAAGTTCTTTTGAGCCAATTGACAATTTCCCTCCAACTTTAATGATTCCTTCTTCATTAACGTTGATTTGTGGTTTTAAAACGACATCATAATTATAGTCGATTACTGAATTTAAAACTTCCGGATTTATTTTATCCCATTGGAAAGTAACTATATTCCACCATATTTTAGGAATATCCAAAATGCCCACCCCAATAGCAGCAAGTACAACGTTAATAATCGTCTCTAGCATATTCTCAGCCTCTACAAAGACCTCGCGAGTTATACGGTTCTTTGAATCAGTAGTAACTACATATTTTATCAATAATGCTTTTCTGCGTATAAAATTGCCTTTAATGACATTCTTCAATACAATATCATTTTTTTCATAGGGCAAGGGGGTCCCCTTTTTCACTAAGTTTGTCGCTCCGAGATACTGTCCTTCGCAAGTAAAACTGACATCCACATCATTGGGGACAGGATGGCATTTCACCACGTCTTCATCGAGATAGCATAGGCCAATAGCAACGGTTTCCTGTGGAGAGTCAGAGTGAACCAACAAATTAGGCCTTGCCTTTATCTTCTGAAATTGAATCCCGCTGCTTAGGATATAGTCGTCAACAATATACCATTGGCTATGTCCACCTGTAATAATCAATAATTCAACTTCTTCCGGGCGTTTAGGACACTTCATATTTCCGTATTGGGGCAAGACGACCTCTTTAAATGCTCCATTCAACAGGTCAATCCATTGACTCCAATGCGCCTGGGTCTCCTTTTGAAAGTATTCTCTTGTAATTACGAACTTTTCACCTTCATTAGCTATAGGGATACCAGAATCCAACAAATCGTCACGAAGGTCAGATATCTCTTCCGGCTCAGAAATAGGAATATTATTCTCTCTAAGTCTTTCTGAGACGGCCTTCTCCTTCCAAACCCTTATTCTTTTTCTTAATTTATTTAATGCTCTCTCTGCTTTTCTGTTAATAGGAGCATTTGTCATCTTATGGACAAACGCCTCAGCAGCCTTCATCAGTGCATCATCAATTTCCCTGCCTCCGCACAATCCTTCGTGACCCATTGATGGATATGTGATAACATCCGATATTTCCGTTTTTCCATTTTTTACCGTATAACAGAATAAGACTATATCGGTAGTACCGGCTCCCATATCTATCATCATAGCTTTGTGGGTATCACCGTCATAAATCATGCCTTCTTTAAGCAAGTCATCGCTATGCTCATGCAAAGTTGCAAGGACCGCAGCTGTAGGTTCGTCTTTAGCGAAGACATTCTCCATGGTACAAAAGCCAGCATTGACAACACTGTTTTTCATAATAGAGATAGCTGCCGAACTCCATTTTGCCGGATGGCTGACATATACTTTGATAGAATCTGCCGGAGGAAAAGCATTTTGGTTCAACTGGCTTTGATAATGCTTAAACACATAGGCCATAAAGCCATCAATTAAAACTTTGGCCTGATTTAAACTATCCTCATTGCCAATTAGTTTCATCTTAAAATTACGAATGACATCCCCCTTCGCATTTTGATCTATCTTGGCTTGAGCATCATAGCCATAATACAAGTCTTCAGACTCCTCTGGCTTGAACGCAATAGTTGGAATCACTGATTGTCCGTTAATCAGCAAGGGGATGATGGAATTGCCTGTTCCGACATTATGTATTCTTACTACAGTCGTACTAGTGCCGAAATCAATGCCTATTATTCTTGTAGCCATAATATTGAAGTTTTATTGGATCTCAATTATTGTCTTTATTTCACTTATAGTTTTATACACTTAGTTTATTCTTAATCATCACGACATCTTTTTTCTGTTAGATAGTAATAGTGTCTATCTAATATGGGGCACTAATGTCTCCATATCATAAAAATCAGTTTCTTTCGACTTTGAGTCTTATTCCAAAATGACTCCCATATCCCTTCGACATAGAATCTTGATTAAATTGAAGAATCGCGTTTTTGTCAAAGAATCTATTCTTCATAGAAACAATTAATGAGAAATTATAATTTTCAAAATCATATCCTAACTGTTTAAGTAATTCCATATATTTAGTCTTTAGCAGCTCTTTACATTGACTCTCATTTAATCCGACAACAAAACATCTTCCAAGGAGAGGACAATCTATAATCCCTTCTGAATCGACCTCAAGTATAGACTTGAAACAATATGGGGAGTCCATATAGATGTTTTCCTGCAAATCCTTCTGATAATCCTCAACTATCAGTTTTGGAAGTTCCGGGACACCTATGTACAATTCCAAAACATCTCCTTGTTTAATCGTCTCTCCATATTTTTGAAACATGATTTCAGCTTTCTTGCCAGTCTCTCTCTCCATATAGTCAACAAACTTCAATAATTCGCCTTTATCCTTGAAAGAAGCAGAATACCAACTATCACCATTTCCTCCTATAACGGAACTCCACTCTTTTTCACTAATATTTCCAAGATGATATAAAAAATCTCCCGACTTAACAAAACCAATGCCGCCATATTTTGTTACCATCTGCTGTAAGGACAGATTCTCTTTTAAATGTTCTCCTTTGTCAATATTTAGCTCTTTACGAAACAATCTATATCCATCCTTGAGCACATACATAACATGCTTTCCAGAAGGTACTTTACTTGCATTCATTGGAGTCCGCCCAACAGTAGTTCCGTCTAATTTTACTTCACAATCTGTAGGTGATGTCTTGATTGTTAGTAGGCCTGGAGAACGATAACTCTCCGCCTGCACACTATTCCAGACAGCTCTTACCTGTTTACCTCGTCTACGATAAATATTATATTCTCCTACGTTCCCCAACTCAGGGTTTCCATTAACAGCATACGCAGAAATATCATCGGCCAAATTTCCTGTCCAATACTCTAACTCGCCTGCATCATTCAGAGTGCGGAAATGCATAAACCCCCAACCCGGAATGAAAATGCTGTTTCCATTGGGACCAGTGAAGCACAATCCTTTTACGCCTTTCTGGTTTTTCGGTTCAGTCTTACAATGCTTTATCAACTCTTTCCACTGTTCCACAGTAGGCATCAGCCAGTCCTTTCCCCATTTTACATGGGCTACATCGTGGCTTGTTCCTACAATACTTGCTCTCCGATCTGATAAGAATTCTTTAAAACCATTTACGTTGTCATTCTTCAGGTTTTGCCTGTCTACCGCATCGAAATAGGTCTTCCAAGAATATACTTCTTTAGGCTCAGTCTCCCCCCACGCGTAATAGAAACCTTTCTGTTCTGGAGCAGATGCTCCAACATTCCACTCAGCCCATTTGGTACCACTTGGTAAACCCAAATCAACAGGCTTGGAAACTTTCATTTTCCTAACAACATGGCCACCATCTAGATTGTCCTTTTTGCTATCTATGATTGGCTTGTCATCACGCACTTGACCCTTGATCGCAATTGCTGTTAGACATAGAATAACAAGACAAAGATTTCTCATACTCATTATCTCCTATTTTATAATTATAGACTCACCATTCTTGTAATTAATCAACTCTTTACCATCTGAACTAAAATATGTTCCTGTATCTTTTTTTACCTCCTTTTTCTTGTTAACCTTATATGTCCCTTTATAATATGATTTGTCTTCATAAGTAAACACTCCTTCAACATAATAGCCTTTAGAAAAAGTTCCCCTATAAAAAGTTCCATCTTTGAATTTTAATACAGCAACCGCAGTGTCATTACACAACCCATCTTTAAAATTCCCTTCGTAGATGGCTCCATCATCAAATTGAGCGACACCATGCCCCTCTGGTAAGTTTGATTGCAAATTAACACTACCTGAATAATTATAATGGTCTCTTCCTTCAGGTGCATTTGATATAGCAATAACCGAATCCTTAACTATCTTACTTTGGGGTACATCCACAATTTCATTTTCTTTTGTTATTGCAGTTTCCTCTATTTGCTCTGAATCTGATGTCGGTGAAACCATTTTGGGCAGGAGAAACGTCATCAAAACAATTGCCAAAAGAACAACGACAGCAAGTATCATCAACTTACAGTGACCCTGTAGCCATGAATTAAGACGTAAATAAAAGTTTCTTATACTTTCTTGTCTTTTCCTCTTTCGAAGAGCTACAGCTTCTGCTTTCTGCTTCTTCTCAGCCTCAATCTTAATCTTTTCTTCCTCCTTTTTCTTACGCTCATTCTCTATCGCTATTCTTCGTTGAGTTTCCAGCTCTTTTTGTCGATTTTGCTCATCTATTTCCTTCCGTCTTTCTTCAATGCGTTTTTTTAGTAGAACCTCCAAAATGTCAGAATAGTTTTCAGATGTCACTTCATAAGTTCTCGTTTCCTGAATATCCTCGAAATCATTGGATACAAATGACAGTTTGTGCTTGCCTGGCTTAAGGTATATCACATTGTCTTTATAAGCATATACCATCGCAAACTTCTTATCAAACCTTCGCAACTCACAGTCCGCATCGATATCAATATGTATCTCTGCAGCATTACGATTCTTATCATCAGGATTGTAATCTCCGTTTGGTTTCACATGAGGACATATCCTCTCTCGAACCAACTTCTCCATAGATACCTCCAACAAAGACTCAGTATCCACTTGAGAGAATTGATGCGCTCCTAGAACATTCCTAACGTCTTGGGGCACTCCCTCTGGAATTTCTCTGAAGCTTTTGTCCACCTCAACCGGTACAATATGCTTATCATGCTCACTGGCATAAAGAATCTCTTCCCTTACCCAGTCACCCTCATTAGCACAACGATCTAATGCTCCCTTTGACAGAATCATTAAGAAAATGGTGGATTCTTCAATGGCATCCATGATACGTTTATCAAAAACGCCATCCTTCAATTCGTCAAAGTCAAGGAAAACGCGAAATCCTCTTTTCTCTAATTCAGGTTTGATAATACGAGCAAAATTTTTTCCCGTAGCTCTCCTATAGCTGATAAATATGTCGTATTGCATAGGTTTTAAGTTGTCATATCGGTAGTAATACCTGTTTGGGGTTCTTAATTGACCATGCAAAAATACAAAGAAAAAGATATATCACCAAATTATTTTGAAAAAAAATATTCTAACGAGCTAATCTATCGTCATGTTAATCGTAATGCTCGAAGAGTTCGCCCAACTCCAGGAAGGTTTCACGGAGTTTTTCTGCAAATTCAGGTGTCTGCATGATGGCGATAATCTCGTCCTTAGTGCCTGAAGCGACAGTACAGTCAGACTTGTATATTGCTGACGGCACATGGTCTTTTTTTTATTGTATATTACGAATATCCATTTTGATCTCTCTCAATCCGTGCTACTACCTTCTTATTAGCGAACTTACGCATCTTGATACAGAAATAACTCAGGACGAAGAAGCTAAGCGTACCTATATATTCATTGACCATGCCACCCATAGCAATAGCGTCATAGATGCCGTGTGCTATGACAGGGACCAAGAGCATGCATACAGCAATCTTCGGAGAACGATCTACGAAGTGATAAACCGAATAGTAATAGCCCATCAATACAGCATAAGCGTAATGACCAGGAACGGCTAACAGGGAACGCATAATAGCTACTGACACCCAGTCTTCTGAATAACCGATGAGATAGAAAACGTTCTCTATAGCCGCAAAGCCAAGGCCTACACAGACGGCATACACGATACCATCGAAGTGCTCGTCAAAATACGGATTCTTACGCAACAAGAGCCATAGCGCCAGCAACTTGCAGGCCTCCTCTGGCATCGCTGCCACGAAGAATGCCATTACCGTCGTGTCTTTCAGGGTCGATGGTGTACCATCGCCAAGTAATGCAGCCTGGATGCCCATCTCGATAACGGCAACAGGTATGCAAATCGCCGCACCCCACACCACAGCCTTCACCAGCCACGACGTTGGTTCCTTCTGAGGATCTTTCTTCCAGATATAGTACAGTAGTGCAATGGCTGGAAGCAGTCCAACAGTCAGTATAAGTATCGTTTTCATCTATTATTGTCTTGCATGAGGTTAGTTCGTCATTATTGGATATAAGCGGCGGTAAAATTAGTAAAAAAGTAAAAACAAACAAGAAAATCGTCAAAAAATGATATGTGTAAGGTAATTTTTGTGATAGAAATAGAAACTCATAGCACTCTTTCTATAATAAAAAGGGGGACCAAGGAGTTATAACAAAAAAGGGAAGCGTATGAAAGAACTATTGGAGAAGATGGTTGCCAGCCTGCAGAAGCAGGTAGAGGAGAAGGTGCCTGACATGGGATACTTTGACGTGGTGTATGAACGGGAGGACGTGACGGAGAGGCACATCGGACTGTCGCACGTCATCCTGAAGGTGACGGCGGTAGGATTAGGGCACGACGACGAGCGCTACCTGGAACTGGCTGCGGTGAACCATCCTTCGC
>JAEEGL011906146.1_pt1 | contig 35258 bp, 33 predicted proteins | sample 9134231 | NCBI WGS metagenome assembly JAEEGL01 (sample SAMN16246548, study PRJNA631951) | gut metagenome | biome: gut microbiome; feature: rumen; material: fiber-attached | host: Bos | place: Iran: Karaj | collected 2018-10 | reverse complement strand
AATAAAAAATGCCAGCACCCGGTGGACTATGTCCATAAAAGACTGGGGACTGGCAGTTAATCAGTTTGCAATATTATTTGACGGGCGTGTTCCCGGATTTAATTAAGCCCTGCCATTTACACAGAATTTATGACAGGGTCGAAAGGTTTTAATAATGTTTCTAAAATGTTTTTACCATTTTCTTCTAGTTCTTGATCCATTCTTTTGCAGCCTCCTCTAATTCTGCCACCAAATTTGCTAATTCGTTAATCGAACCTTCTGATTCAAGCAAAAGAAATTGGCGAGGGACAGATTTACCTGTAACTTTTTTAATTGCTATTTTAGCTCTTTCGGCAGGATCACCTTCAATACTATTAAAAGTATTAATAATTTGTTGGCGCTCGACATCACTAATCTCACAGCCTTTTAACTTTGCTGCTACCTTTACAATTGATTCGACAAATTCTGAATCTTCCATTTTTTTCTCCTTTTTTTATAGTAGATTAAAATTTTATCACTGCTGTCCAATAAACTAACCTGCCTCTTTTTAAAAGTTAAGATCCTTGCTATAATGTTTTTACCACAAAACCTTAAACAACAAGGACTTAACTTATGTATAAATCTACCACAATTTCAGCGCAATTGCTAGCACTCGCAGATTCCAGAACTTCTATTTTCATCTTCTCGACCACTACAGGTTTTTGTGCGGCAAAAAAAGTCGCTTGGAAGGAAAGAACCTGAAAACTTATCAGTGCGACGAGGGTCAACCTGAATCTTAATGACTTCAAGTGGGCGAAATTCAGAAGCACGAAGGGCGGCATAAAAATCAACACAAGGTTCGACTACGACATGGAATGTGCCGACTATCTTTTCATCAGTAATCCTGTCCAAAAACAACTGAACTTCTTCCTCATAAATGGATTCAATCAGCTTCCGGCTTCCTTCCCGAATCTTTTCTTCAAGAAAATCAAATCAAAAACTATTTTCTTTTTCTGTTTCATATTGTATAATGTTATTCATAAGAGGTTTCCTTCGGTTTGTTGTTTTGTGGTAAAAACATTTTATCCGATTCAAACCTCTTTTTCTATTCATGCTTCTTTAAGCAATCCACAACTTTTGATTATAACTCATACACCCCACACAATAGTTTGTCAATTTATGACAAACTATTTCTATTAATTTTAATTCCTCTCCAAAATCAATAAATATACCCAGAAAGCGCAGCCGCTCCTCCAATCTATTTTTTCAAGCCTAATTCAACCCTCTTTTTTCTTCAAAATAACTGATTCCTTCTTGAAGCATTAAAAATTCAACTTTATTTTGTTCCAAGTCAGATATCAAAGCTTTAGGAACAACGAATGTACAACTCTCTCCCGGATTGATTGTTTTGTTCACAGGAAGATTTACACGTCTTCCTATATCATTGCCATCGTAAATAATACCAAGGCGAACCTCATTCAATATATCCCATTCTACATTGCTAGTGTTTTTTACAGTGACATTTATATTGTCATTAACAAATTCAATCTTTTCATAGCTGTTTTTATACTCGCCCAAAGGTCTCTTAGTTTCATTCGACAAGTATTGAAGCATTCTTGTAGGAACCCAATTTGTATATCGTTCTGTTGACTCATAAACAAATACATCTGGTTTCAATTCATTAATCAAGCGTTCCTTGACAGGCCCGTCATTACTTGAAAATATATAATACAATTCTGAACAGTTTTCAGCCAAAGTTTCTGTAACAAGTCTGCCGGTTTCAAACATACTGTCTCCCCAAATCATTACTGATTTAGATTTTGAGGATGGATTATTGTAATATCTTGCCGCATTAACACGCCAAACTCCTTCTTCTTCAAGGATTTTTTTGAAGACATCAGTTTTAGAGTCTGTATTCACTTGAGACCTTGTGTTTTTGAAATCAGAGAAAAGAATTTTTTCTTTTGGAAGTTCTATCCCCATCATATCCTCAAATTCACCCATCGCTTCATCCTCATAGAAATTTGTTTCAATGGGTATCTCATCATTTGGAATAAATCCCCAGTCCTGAAATTTCTTCAGTATTTCTTTGTATGCGGCATATCCTCCTGCATGTGACCAGTGCGTGTCTGTTTTATAATAAACTTGCCTGTTCTTTTTTTCCTGCAGCAAGCAATCCTTTAGACGAACAACTTTTATGTCAGAATTTTTCTCAAGATAATCAGCAACTAAATCCACAGGTGTCTCAATGACTTTTCCTTTTCCAATACGCAAATATTCGGGATAGATACTGACTTTGCTGGTTGGAAGAATAACGACATATTCAATGCCTTTTTCATTCAATCTTTTCTGCATCTCTTTATGGCAAAATAAAATTTCTTCCAGTAACTGTTCTGTAATTGGATAATCTCCAACAGCAATATTTGTATTGTAATCTTGCGTATAAAAGTACCAACCGTCTTTCCCAATATGAACTTTTTCTGATGGAGATTGATGGAAAACTTTAAATTTTGTCCAAGAAGCAATATTTATGAATTCTTTCCTAAACCCAAGATGATCCTCAAACCATACTTTGAATTCTTTGAAAAAATCCTTATTCCAACTGTTGTTTTCTTTTAAAGCAGGAAACGTTGCAAGATTTCTTTTTTCCTTAACGGATAAATCTCCGCTTTTCAACGATGTAAAAAAGAGTGGTAAAAATATTAAAAATATAAATACTATACATAGTATTATTCTTTCAATTTTTTTTTCTAATAAGTAACTCGGTATTTTTTTCATAAAAAGAAACTCCATTAAAAATTGAAATAAATAAAAGGATTGTAAGTTGTAGTAACTGTGTATGCAATGCTGACAACAAACAACAATCCAATTACAATTGGTTTTGCAATATTCAAAATTTTATTGGCGACATGATATTTTTCAATCTTCTTAGTCAAGAAAGGCAAGACTGGCAAGGCACAGATTACACCAACTATAAAAACAACAAAATAGTCATGCAAATAAAACATAGTCCAAGTATTATCAGGATTCGTTCCAATGCCAAACATTGCAAAAATATAGTTCGCAGATGCTTTAAGTCCATTGCCCCTGAAGAGAACCCAGCCAATTAATACAACTAAAATTGTATATACATGTTTAATAATGGCCTTAATAAAAGTTGGTACGGAAAGATTTATTGTTCTTGTTCTAAAGAAACGCTCAATCAATAAGAACATTCCGTGCCACAATCCCCATGCTATATAATGCCAAGAAGCACCGTGCCAAAGACCTGTCAAAAAGAAAATCGTAATCAAATGAAAATAAACATTTCCTGTCCTGTTACCACCCATAGGAATATAAACATAATCCCTGAACCACGAAGAAAGTGAAATGTGCCATCTACGCCAAAAATCCTGAATTGATTTTGAGATGTATGGATAGTTGAAGTTCTCATTGAAATTAAATCCGAACATTTTACCAAGCCCGATTGCCATGTCGGAGTATCCGGAAAAATCAAAATATATCTGAAATGCATAAGCAAATGCACCAAGCCATGCCATTCCAGGAGAAAGTGTTTTTAAATTACCGTCAAATGCAAAGTCTGCGAGAACCGCAAATTGGTTGGAAAGAATTATCTTTTTTGCTAAACCGATTACAAATCTGATTACGCCTTCTCCAAAAAGTTCAAAATTTTCCTTTCGGGAAATGATTTGCATATTTACATCAGAATAACGAACAATCGGTCCTGCTATAAGTTGCGGAAAAAACGCAATGTACAAAGCAACGTTCAAAGGATTTTTCTGAACTTCTGCTTTTTTCATGTATACATCAAGCACATAACTCATACCTTGAAAAGTAAAAAATGAAATTCCAATTGGAAGTACAATGTTTCTCAATGGCAAGCTTATATGAAAAAGTTGATTTAAATTTGAAACGGCGAAATCAAAATATTTGTAATAAAACAAAACTCCCAAATTAGCAAGAACTGTTAAAATAAGAAATATTCGGCGAATAAAAGTCTTTTTTTCCAATGTAAAATGAACGCAAAGCCCCAAAAGATAATTTACAACAATTGAAGCCATCATTATAAAGACAAACTTTGGCTCACCTGCCGCATAAAACAAAAGAGACATAAGCAAAAGAAATGCATTTCGCAACTCTTTTCTGATTAAATAATAACCAACGAGTGTTATTGGTAAAAACGCAAATAAAAAAATTACTGAAGAAAAAACCATATTATATCCTACTCCATATTGTATACTTTCTCATTAGCTATCGTGAACGTCTTTTTGGCATCGGAAGATTTTTTATTCCTATGTTTGAAAGATTTGTATGAATATCTACTTTCTCTATGTGTTTTACTTTATTAGATTTCAAAACACATCCATAAATTTTTTTCAATTCATCGTTATCAAATTTATCCATAAAAACAAGCTCGTAAGCTTCCAATTCTTTTTCCGACATATAATCAATGATGTCATCAAAACAAATAGCACAATCATCAGTAAAACCATATTGTCCCTTTTTATATTTCCTATGTGGCGAATTTTCTTTATCCCCACCTGATTCAAAATGTCTTAATTGTGTAGTAGACGAAAAAACATAAACCACAACATTACAATCAAAAGAACTGCTTTTACCCAAATATAAAAGCCAACGAGGATGAGCATCCATTTGAAAATCTCTTGAACTGAAAGGCTTGTTTGTACGATATAAACAACCTGTTTTAAGCTCACTTGCTTTTATAGGTTGTCTCTCAACATCATCTGCCATGATAAACCCTAATTAGTCAAGGCTGCATATATCGCATAATTCGCTTCTGCCGAAGTTCTTTCAGATTCTTTTTTAGTTTTGAAATCGGAGCCAAATTCATCTGCATAATTCATTAATTTACGAGGGTAATTATTATCAATAGCAATTTGCCAAGATTTTATTTCTTTATGAGAAAGCTCCGATGCCTTTTCGGCGGTCCAATCTTCACTTACAGCACGATTAATATATTTATCCAATAAATCAAGTTCATAGTCAGAAAATAAATCTATATTCGGTTTATTTTCGCAAACAAAAACAGGACTGCCAGAATTTTCGTTTTGAAAACAATGTTTTTCATAAACTTTTGATTTCATATTTTTTAATGCGTGCGGGACAGGTCCCATTTTCTCTGCATAATATTGCAATGCAGTCAATGGTCTGCCTGTGTTTCGGACACATTCAAAATCCGAGAAAGCCAAAATTTTATACAAGACAACTTGATCAATATGCTTTTGAGTCTTCTGCCAATAATTTTGAGCAATATAAGCAACTGCATTCTCAACAATCTGCTTGTTATATTTCATTTTCGCCTCCTTTTAATATTATTATATCACTAAAACTATCTTTTGTATAGTGATTGGATTATGAATTAAAATCTTATATCAGATAAAGTCACCTTATAATTTCTATATTTTTTATCTTGATTTGCTTTTCCTTGTATCACAAAATTGGAGCCATCATAAATAAAATCCTGATATTTTGCGATAAAACATCCATGATAAATATTTACATCAAATTCTTCTGTTGGCAAATCTATTTTACCACCCATAAAATTATCAGAATTATCTAATGTTATTCCTGAGACAAAAACAGTTTTATCAATACTAGCGATATCAGTTTGATAAGAAACAACAGCATCTATATGAGTTATCATAGCTCCATTCTCAGGTTTTACTTTATCCCAAAGGTCATTAAATGCACCTTGGGAATTAATAAACTTTTCAAACGTCTTATCCAATTTTTTCTCCATCAAATTAATCATCTTTTTATCGAACATATTTAATATTTTGTTCTACAAAAATAAAGTTTTATGAAATAAACTCTATATATAGTGTACAACCTATTAAATATCGTTTTTAATTGTGTCTATTCTTGCCATTTTTTCAAAAAAAATTGCTTTTTGCCTGTTGAATCATTCAATTTTTAAGACTCAGTTAATGAAAAGACTGTATCTACCTCAAAATTTCAAAGACACAATCCAGAATGTTTTTTTTCCAAACAATATTTGGAAATTCTCTCTTGCGTGTTTTTTCTATAACTTCAGGTTCTTCATTGTTGCCAATCAAAAAACCTTTGCATTTAGATTTTTCACAAATTGCCAAATCTCGGATTTTGTCTCCAATGGCAAATGAACGTTTCAAATTTATGTTAAAATCTTTTACCGCCTGTTCAAAAAGCCCTGTGTTGGGTTTTCGGCAAGTGCAGAGTGTTCTATATTTTTCAACCGTCGCATCTGGTAAATGCGGGCAGAAATAAGAAGCGGTAATATTTATTCTGTTTTTAGCAAGAGTCTCTAAAAGCCAAGAATTTAATATTTCGTAATCTTTTTCTGTATAATAGCCCCGCGCTATTCCAGACTGATTAGTTATAATAATTAGTAAAAAGCCTGCATCGCTTAGTTCTTTTAATGCTTCCAAAACACCGTCTATAAACTCAAAGTCGTCGATTTTATAGAGGTAATTTTTCTCAACATTGATTGTTCCATCACGGTCAAGAAACACGGCCTTTTTTCCAACTGAAACAGGGACCACTTATTTTTTCTCCATTTCTGCCAACTTTGATTCTGCAAGCTCACAGAGAATGTGAATCAAAAGTATATGACTTTCCTGCACACGAGCAGTTGTGTTGCAAGGTACAACCAATGGAAAATCAACCAACTTGCCGATTTTGCCACCATCTTTTCCAAGCAATGCGGCTGTTCTTGCTCCGATTTGTTTTGCAACATTCACAGCCCGCAATACATTTTCAGAATTACCACTAGTACTAATGCCAATAAAAATATCTTTAGAAGTCAAATGAGCCTGTGCCTGACGAGCAAAACTATCGTCATAGCCATAGTCATTTGCAATAGCCGTCAATGTTGCAACATCTGCATTCAACACTACAGCAGGCCAAGCCTTTCTTTCTTTTACGAAACGGCCTACTATTTCTCCGGCAAAATGTAATGCATCACTGGCAGAACCGCCATTACCACAAAGAACAAGCTTTCCGCCATTTGAAATGCAATTTACAATTTCATTTGCCAGATTTTCTTCAGTTTTCAGAAGATTATCATTCTCCAAAAGTCCTTGCTTTACCGCAATGCTTTCACTTATTCGCTGTTTTATTAAATCTTTCATATACTTCAACCTCCTACTTTATCCGTTTATAAATTTTCCACATCAGTTTTCCAATTTTTCTAACAGGCCATAACAATTTCCAAAAAATAGGAAATCTACGTTTTATTGCACTTGCCAAGAGCTTTGTACTTTCTTTTATTCCTACAGGACTGCCAACACGACTGTAACATGGAATTCCACCTGCAAATTTTCGTATGATAGGATTATTGCTATAGTCCCTTATGATTTCATCATCTGATATTTCAGTCCATGGTCTACCATATATTTTTTGAAATTTTCTTGAATCATCAATACTGTCCAAAACAAGCGCATCACTCCAAGCCCGCATTGCTTCGCCATAATACGTCTGAAATTCTAAATTAGTCAAGTCTATGGCGGCATACTTGTCGTTATATAAATATACAGGATAAAAGCCTGCACCCTGCGCAAAATAAGCATAAGCGCGTTCTATGGCATGCAAAATATTTCCATCATTGACACCAGTAGGTTCTTCTGGAAAATCTGTATAGTTCCAGCCATTCCCGTCAACCCCACTCATTAGCTTTTCCAAGGTTTTAGGTCTGAACCAAAAGCATGTGCCAAGAGGAGCGACACAAGATGTGTGTGGATTAATTTTTACATTTAGCCCAAAATTATCAAATAATTTTTTTGTATTTTCAAAATTGCAAGTCCATCCTGTTGCATCATCTTTTAGATATTGTCCATGATTAGGATTCCCAGGAAAAGCCATTCCAAGACAATTTTCTTTTTCAAACATATTAATGACATTTAAAACATATTCTTTTGTGCAAAAGAGATTATCATTTAATTTAAAAGAAAAGGAACGACCGGCACTTTGAGGAATATTCTGAAGACTCTTTTTATCGTGAGCAAAGCAAACTAAATCGTAATTTTTGATAAAATCTCTTGCTCCAATCAATAAAGCAGATACATCGCGGCCTCTATTTTCAATAAGCTTAACTTCTGCAGAAAGATGTCTCTCAATAAGCTTGTCTTTTAGTATTTTCTCTTTTTCTTGTGAACTTACAGTAATTAGAAAATCTGTATTCTCTGGAAAATTTTCCACAAAGCCTAAGTTTTCATCAAATAAGTCTGTATAATAAAAATGAAATACAACTCCTATTTTATAATTACAGTTTTTTGTAAATTCATAATCTTTTGGGAGAATTCTTCTAAGTTGCGCGCAACGAACAACATCGGACAAACTGGATGTTCTTAAAATGGATTTCCATACCTTTGACATATCGTAATCGGTATTTTCCTCAAGATAAGAAATCAATTCGCTTGTTGCTTCTCCTGCAGTATGATAAAGGACATCTGAATAATGATGAAAAAAACTTCGCTTTTTAAACAATGGAATTCTAAAGTTTTTTAATAACATTGCAGGATTATGAAGAAGAGGGTAATTTAAATCATCAGTTTTACAATAAACTGCGAACTTATATCCATAATCTTCAAAATACCCAGGAAACGAATATTCATAAAAAAGGCCTGACTGCCTATAATTACAAGTTGTAGGTATTTCATCAAAGAAAACTTCTAAAAATTTATCTTTTAGCAATCTTCCTCTAAATACAACAAAATATGATTGCAAACATGTTTCTTTTTTTGAAAAATGAAGATGAGGCACGTCTGAGCCAAATTTATTATCTAAAGTCAGCCCCCATAAATCAACATCTTGATTTTTAGCCCAGTCAAAGCACTCCTTAAATGGATAAACAGGTCCAAAACAAGTGTTGTTCATGACGACTAATTCATCAAACGTACGAATAAAATCCCATGTCAAGTATTCTATGGCCGCCTTATAAGCTCCAATATCAACGCCTTTATTTTCGCGCACATAAATATCATCAGCGACCTGCTCCAATGCCAGTTTACCATCATGGCAAAGCTTTCCATTTATAACGCAGTGAATGTGCTGGGCGTTATTTCTTAGATCCTTTAATTGGTCAATGACATAATCGTCTATTATGCCGTCTTTGTCATAAATAAAATAAATTACACAACGTTTTGGATTATCACCAAGTATCATTTTGATTTCCTTAATAATTTCATTAGTTTCCTAAACGGTTTTGTAAGTTTCCACGAACGAGAATTATAAACGGAATAAAGTTCCTTGTTCATGTTATCTATCGTGGAATCTTTTTCTTTCAGTGTATTTGCATACCAGTCACATTTACCATTCAAATCGCCTATCGCAGAATCTTTCTCCTTCAGCGTATTCGCATACCAGTCGCACTTGCTACTCAAATCGTCTATATCCCTGTTCAGCTTTTGGGACAATTTTACAAGTTCATTTTTATTGTCATTCAGGCCATAAACAGCGCATTGAACTTCAAATTCATTTACAATCTCGAGTTCAAATTCAATATCTACAAAAGTGATGTTTCCTTCTACAGCACCGTAGTATTGGGGATCCGTTGTATAAAACAAATCAAATCCATCAGTATTATTCTGACAACATACAGAATTCAATCTAAAATTATCATTATCAGACTTGACTGAAAGTATTTTTGTTTTGCAGAAAAGACCTTCGAGCGGATCGAATCGCAAGGCTTTAATGTCCTTGATTTTTTCAAGATTAAATCGCACATTATGGACTTTATCCTCAAAAAAACAGTCTGAACACATAATAAACTGCTCATTTTTAAATCCATCTCCAATATCATAAAAAATTTGAGATGTAAAAGAATTTGTAGGAGGTAAACCACTTATACGACCATATTTATAACCTATGTCAAGATTAGCCCTCATAGAATAAATTTGTCCTTCAACAATATCATTAAAAGACATATTCTTTGTATTTGCAATTTCAAATTCTTTAACCAAACCATCAATTTTATCATAGGAATTTTTTCTTATGTAAATGGGGCAGAACATTTCTTTTGGTAAAAAATCGAAAAACTTTTTAAACCCGGAATGAGTTTCACCACAGAGAATAGAAATCCTAGTAAATATTTCTGGATAATTATCTTTCAAGTCTTTAATTATCTCATATTCTGCACCTTCTACATCAATTTTGAATATAATGTCACATATATTTTCTTTTTTAATAATCTCTTTCAGAATTTTTGACGCTTGTTTTACAGTTACTTCAGATTTTTTCTCCGAGCAAATATATTTATCATATGTATCCATTATAAATTTTGTATCTTCTGAGCCAAGACCAAAATTAAACATTTCTATTTTTTCTCGAATCGCAGAACTATTTAGTTCAATGATTTTTTTGGAATAATTAAACAGTGTAGGAATAATTTCAAAAGAATATACCTTTTTACACCAATCGAATTGTGAAAAATATATAGCAGAATCTCCGATATACCCACCAATGTCTAAAACTATATATTTTTTTGAAACATCAAAAGACTTTGATTTAAACTCATACACATTTCTAATAAAACATTCTTCAAATGGATTATGTAGTTGAGGATTGTTAAAATCATCAACTACAGGAATACATCCTATCTTTATCTTGTCATCGCCATAGACGACAAAATCATCATTTATTTCAATAAATTCTAAGCCACTTGCATTCTTAAACTGTTCAGACAATATTATAACTTTATTTGTTAGTTCAATTGGATAATTATGTTTCACAAGTTCAGATAAAATAAAATCATAATCAAGCATATTTATACCCTAAATCAATTAAAATCTTATCTACAAGTTCAATTACCTGTTCCGTGCGTACTTTTTGAATACAAATACTCAAATCTTCATTTTTTAGGTTTTCCAAACACTGAGGACATCTCTTACCAACAGTTGGCCATGCCCAGTCACAGAAATAGCAATCCATTTTGGTATATGCAACGAGAGGTAGTTTATCAGTTGGTTTTACATCTTCAATTATATATGGAAGAAATCTATTAAAATGCCAGCCACCGGCAATTCCAACGGAAGGAACATTTGTTGCGCACGCAATATGAACACCAGATGTATCATTTGTTACAACTAATTTTGCATTTCCAATAATATCAATAACATCATTAATTGAAGTTTTACCGCAAAGATCAATGATATATGGCTCTGTATAACTACGGACATTCATAAAAATTAAATCAGAAACCCATTTTTCACTTTCAGTACCTAAAATGACACATTTAAGACCAGTTCTCTTGCAAATATAATCAGCAACCTTTGCAAATCGTTCTGGTGGCCAGAATTTCTGTTTTATTGACCCTGCGGGGAAAAGAACAAAATAATCGTCTTTTACAAAATTTTGCTTTTTGAAATTTAACACAGGCTTTGTAATTTTAAAATCTTCACCAACAACTCCGCGGACAAACGAAGCGTAAAAATCAAATTCGCTAGTTTTATCTCTTGGATAGGATATTAACGTATCATACAGAGGCGAAGTCATTTTAAACCATTCAGCAGGAGAATTTCCCCTGCCTTCTATTGCTATTCGCTTATTACATTTTATTGCAGTGCCTAAAATATCCGCCAACGGCATTCTGGACATTTGAGGCTGAAGGAGAATATCGAATTCTTTTTGGCGTAAAAACTTAATAATACAATCTAATTTTTCATAGTCAATTAAATGAGGTTTAAAATCTACGGTTATAATTTCATCAAAACAGTTTAAATGTTCAAATATTGGCTTAGAAATATTCAAACAAACGACTGTCATTTTCCTGTCTTTATAAAATTCCCGCAACGCTTTCGCGGAGCTTGTAAACATTGTACAATCACCAATCAAATCTAGTCTAAGCAAAACAACATCTGTTGATTTATAAATTGTTTTATCAAGTTTTTGGGCATATTTCCAAAAAGTTTCAATTTGCAATTTATAATCGTTATAAAATTTCCTATCTAATTTAGAAAAATCTATTAAGCGCATTTTAACTCTTCATTCCTTCTTTGATTTTTTCTATAATATGTGTTGTAGAAAGTCCCTGCTCAAGCTTAATAAATTCAACTTTTCCGCCATAGGATTTAACAAAGTCTGCTCCTGCAACAGTCTTGCCTTTCCAATCTTCACCTTTTACCATTACATCGGGTTTTATTGTTTCAATAAGCTTTTGAGGGGTGTCGTCTTCAAATGGAATTACGAAATCAACACATTCAAGAGCTTTTAATAGGGCTATCCTATTTTTCAAATCAACGACAGGCCTGCTTTCACCTTTCAATCTTCGGATAGAATCATCAGAATTTACTGCTACTATAAGCACATCTCCAAAAGATTTAGCCTGCTGGAAACTTTTTATGTGTCCGGCATGAACAAGGTCAAAACATCCATTCGTAAAAACAATTTTTTTACCTTGATTTTTCAGAGTTGAAATAACTTTCAATACTTCTTCTTTAGATTTATCCTTTGTTTTAATTGAGAAAAGATGCTCTTCTATTTCGGTTGTGGTTGTCTGCGCTGTACCAAATTTTGAAATCACAATGGATGCCGCAATATTTGCCAATGTTATTGCATCAGCAATTTCAAACCCTGCGCCTATGGCCAACGCTATTACGCTTACAACGGTATCACCAGCTCCCGTTACATCCACAACTTCTTTTGCCTGTGTAGGGAAATCTAATTTTAAACCAGAATCTTTTTCTATAACAGAAATCCCCTTTTCAGAGCGAGTATGAATGAAATATTTTATATCGTTCTCTTTTGAAAGTCTTAGAGCTTCGTTTCTAATAGAATCTTCTGAATCCAAAGAAACAACGCCAGACATATCAAGAAACTCTTTATTATTTGGCGTAATTGCTGTAGCCCCTTTGTATTTACCACATTTTTTTCCTTTGGGATCAACAACTACAGGGATGTTTCTTGTACCACAGGCTTGAATAATAAGTGAAGCAAGTTCATCGCTGACAAAGCCTTTGGCATAATCTGACAAAACGACGACCGTAATATCTTTTAAAATATCATCGATATTGCTTTTCAGTGAAACTAAGTATTCATCATTCGGTGAAATTATCTTTTCTTCATCAACTCTTAAGAATTGTTGATTTTGTGAAATTATTCTAGTTTTAACAATTGTGTTATCAAATTTCCAAAGTTTTGAACAATCTATGTCTCTTTCGGTAAGCAATTCTTCACAAATACTACCTTCAGAATCATTCCCAATACGTCCCAACGCGTGAACTGTCGCTCCTAATGATTTTAAATTTGCAAGAACATTTCCTGCACCACCAAGCTTTCTTTCTATCTTAGTTTGGCTAAGGACCGGGACTGGAGCTTCTGGAGAAATTCTTGAGACATTGCCAATTATGTATTTATCTATCATTAAATCGCCAATTACAAGCACATTTTGTTTTTTAAAACTTTCCAACGATTTCATGCTTCAACTCCTAAAAAGTTACTTATGCTGATAAAATTCGTCCATAATAGTTTTTATCTTCGTTGCGTCACCCCATTCTCCAGGGCTGTCATAAGGACGGTCTGGGAACGCTCCGTATTGAAGTTTAATATTAAATCCATGATCCTTTATAAAAGCTTCCACACGCTCTGCCAGAGTCTGCGACTCTCCTGTACACACATTTATAATTCCGTTGACTTTATCTTGTACACTTGCCACAGCAATCATCTTTGCTAATTCATCAACATCAATAAAGTCATACTTGTTCTTGCCACTTGTAAACGGAAATTCTGTCTTACCATCTAAAGCAGCCTGAGTAATCTTTGCGAATATAGAATTATTGTGAAGGTCATCCCCAGTGATATAATAGGCTCGAAGCCAATGGAGTTTGCAATCCATTTCTTTTGCAGAAAGCAACAGGCTTTGCCTTAATGCATTTTTCGCAATTCCATACTGAGATTGCGGATTGCAGGGCGTATTCTCATCTATGGCACCTTCCCAATAACCAATCTCATGCATACTGCCCATAACGGAAAGCATAGGAAGCCCCCCTGCCATCATATTCTGTAGAAACACAACATGATTGGACAAATCCCCCATATGTGCCGAAGAATTATGTTTAAAACCATCACGCCATGCCAAGTGTATGCATACATCTGGCTTTCCAAGCCGTTCGTATATGTCTTCGTTTCCAGAGAAAATAGGTTCATCGCAAAATTTTGCCCTTGAATCAATGCCGTCAAATTTAAAATCAGAGGCTATCACTTCATGTCCCATACCCAGCAGTTCATTAACCACATGACGACCAATATATCCGCCTGCACCTGTTACCAAAACCTTCATTTTAAAATCTCCCCCTTTTTTCTCTGGATAAAATATTTTTCTTCATGTATTGAACCCGCGTCCATTCTAAATATTATAACACTATATTTTTTTAAAAAACAGACTCAATTCTATTCTTGATGTATTTTCTTGCAGAAACTTTTCTCATGCTGTCACCGAGACATAAATATGTATTAGGATTATTCCCAAAGCATACACTGACATTTTCCCCTATCCTTTCAAAATGCTTTTCCAAGGCTCGTTTTCCTGCTTCCCAAGTATATGGTTTTGCATCAGAAGAACCTGCCGTTGAAGATGCACTTGCCCGCCAATAATATAGGCATTTTTTGATGTGTGAAATTTTCTTTGTTCTTTCCGTGAGTTTTAAAATAATGTCATAATCCTGGGCACCATCACATTCGGAATCAAACATAAGCCCTTCATAAATAGATTTCTTAAACGATGTAAAATGGCAGACATAATTACACTTTTCTAATAAACCCTGTGAAAAATCTGCCTTTAATGCAACATGCCTGACGGAATGTAAATTTGGACTTTCAAAAATGGCTTCATCCGTGTAAACTAATTCCGCATTTTTTTTATTTATTGCTTTTGCAGTTTCATACAGAGCAGAAGGATGAAGAATGTCATCATGGTCAAAAAGACTTATGTAATCACCTGTCGCCATCTTCATACATTCATTGGTATTGCCAGATATTCCATAATTACCTTCAAGTTTCTTATACTTGATTCTGCTATCTGTCTTCGCAATTTCTTTACAGGTTTCTCCCACAAAACCATGGTCTGAATCACTTCCGTCCGCAAGGCACAATTCCCAATTTGAATAAGCCTGAAAAAGTACAGAGCCTATCATCTCCTGCAGAAAATCTTTCGGGGTGTTATAAAGAGGGACTATTATAGAAAATTTTATTTTTTGCGGGAAAAACATTCTTCTCTGCATTTCATACTTTCGCTTAGTCATCCGAAATGCAAACGGAGAAATTACAAATCCATTTCGGCTTTCCCAGGCCAAGCGCATTTTTTTACTTACCCTTACATTGAAAAATTTTACAATTTTTGAGTTGAGTGCTTGAAAAGCCCCTCGGACACCATCATTTTTGAGGATTCGGATAAATGATTTCAACTTGCGAAGTAGAACCAAAATCGACCTCCTGCATCTTTCCTCCTCAAATTTGCTATACCTATTGTATTACTTTATAAATAAAAAAACAATATCAAAAAGCTCATAATTGACACCCCCCTGATTTTATACTATGCTTTTCGTCAATGCTAACTATTTTCTCTGATATCTACAAATACCGACAGATGATTTTCTCATTGGTGCACAAGGAGCTGAGGGGAAAATACAAAGGGTCTATTCTTGGCTTCTTTTGGACATTTCTGAATCCTCTGCTGCAGCTTTTGGTCTATACATTTGTCTTCTCAATCATTTTGAGACAGAATATAGACAAGTACTACCTCTTCCTGTTCGTGGCCCTTGTTCCCTGGATTTTCTTTAGTTCCTGTGTCGCTGCCGGTGCAAACTGCGTGTTCGTTTATGGAGATTTGGTCAAAAAAATATATTTCCCACGAGAAGTACTGCCTATTTCCTTCGTAACGAGCCAGTTCGTCAACATGCTCTACACATTCATAGTTATCTTTGCGGTGATTATCTGTACAAGGCACGGTGTAAACTTTGTAGCCCTGCTTTATCTTCCCGCCATTATGATTGTGGAATATTTTCTTGCACTCGGCATGACGCTTTTATTTTCCGCGATTACAGTTTACGTCCGAGATGTAGCGCATTTCCTAGGCATCATTACAATGGCATGGCAGTTTATTACTCCTGTCATGTATCCATCGTCAAGTATTCCAGAGAAATACCTTCTAGTTTTTAAATTAAATCCCATGTCGCACATTATCGAATCTTATCGTGACATTCTGTATTACAAACAGGTTCCTGATTTGAAGACTTTGGGTGTGGCAGTGGCAATGGGCGTGTTTTTCCTGATTTTCGGTGAGCTGGTTTTCTCCAAGCTTCAGAAAGGTTTTGCGGAAAACTTGTAGGGAGGAATGACATGGACTCAGAAAACGCCATTGAAGTAAAGGACATAAAAAAATCCTTCAAGGTCTATTTCGACAAAAGCAATCAGCTAAAGGAACGCGTGCTTTTCTGGAACCGCAACAGATATGAAAGGCGCAGTATCCTTAAGGGAATCAGTTTCAGCGTAAAAAAAGGAGAGGCCATAGGACTGATTGGGCACAACGGCTGTGGAAAGAGCACCACGCTCAAACTCCTTACCAAAATCATGTACCCGGACTCCGGCACGATTGAGATGAAGGGCAGGGTATCAGCTCTGATTGAACTTGGAGCCGGTTTCCATCCTGACATGAGCGGCCGTGAGAACATCTACACAAATGCGGCAATATTCGGTCTCACCAAAAAAGAGATTGACAAAAAGGTCAACGACATTATCGCATTTTCGGAGCTCCAGGACTTCATAGACAATCCCGTGCGAACTTATTCTTCGGGAATGTATATGCGCCTTGCCTTTGCCATAGCAATCAACGTTGACGCGGACATCCTTTTGATTGATGAAATCCTTGCTGTAGGTGATGCCGCCTTCCAGAAAAAATGCTTTGACCGCCTGAAGGAGATAAAGGCTGAAGGAACCACAATCGTAATAGTTTCCCACTCACTGGGTCAGATTGAGGAAATCTGTGAAAGAAGCATCTGGATAGACAAGGGGCTTATCCGCGCGGAAGGTTCCCCCAAAAACGTCCATGCCCAATATCTTGATTTCATGGGAGTCCAGCAGCCAGAGGACAAGGCAAAGCTTCTGGAACAGTTCAAGAAAAATCCGCCAGCCAAGACCATATTTGAACCACAGTTTTGGAATGAATCCTCCGCCAATGAAAACACAGGCAATCTGATAAAACAGGCTGAATCCCCCGCATGCATTGTGTTGGACAAGGACAATCCTATTTCCGTACAGATTCAGGTTGGAATCCTCGCTCCCGACGGAAAGCTTAAAATCACAGTCGATGATGCAATTCCACTGGAAATAGACAAAACCCTTGCCGGCGAATATATTTTTACATTCCCCTTGAAAAACAGCCCCAAGAAAGCCGAAGACAAGATTCACATGAATTTTACCGTCGATGATATCCTCAGCAGCGAAAAGATTGCGGTCAGGGCTGTTACCGTAAAATATGGGGATGGCAGCACTATTTTTATCTGATAAATACCTTGATTCCCTCCAGAAAGTTGACTAAAATTAAATTTGCTGGAGGAAATCATAGTGTTACATTCATCCTTTGCGCTTGTTTCAGAACTGAAAAATCACTACAAGGCTCCAAAAAACAAATTGCTTCGTTTGCGTCGAACAGGAAGCCCAGTGTGTGGATAATGTTTTTGGGTGATGCTGAAAGTATTGTTCGTCAGCCCAAAAGCGAGTAGGTCTTCCGTATACCTCCCCAGTTCCGTCATTATGAAGTAATCTGCAGCCTTGAATGGCACGCGAAGGTTTCTTGTCGCACAGCATTTGGGGCATTAATTTCCCCATAATAATTTACGTTATATTCTTTCGCCTCATAAACAGTTTAAACCAAATCATTGCACAGGTTCTTTTCATCAAAATTACATATTTCTTTATTTTAGAATAATCCCACTCCATGTATTGGAAATATTTTCCAACATATTTTATTGTATAGCCTTTTTTTTCTGGTAAAGATTCGTAATATTTTATAGAATCTTCAAAATATTTTTTCATGCTATTGAGATTTTCATTTTCAATTGCAATTTTTATTAAACAAAGATTGTTTTTGGCATCTGTTAAAACTTTTTCACGATTGTAATTGACCGTTAGCAATTTTTTTAAAAACGTTTTTCTGTAATTATCTGTTACATTGGTGTTATGTTGTCTATATTTGATAGTTGGGGTATCTAAATATATTATATTGTTTTCTATTGATGCCCAAAGCGCAAAGTACCAATCATGAAAAATAATATCCTCTGGGATTGGTAAATGGCGTTTTATAAACTCCGCATTACCTAACAAAGTTGTTCCCTGTACAAAATTATGATGTATCAGATTTTTTATTAAATTATCTTTTGTTTGTGGAAGATTTTTTATGCCCAAACTTTCTTTTAATGTATACCCCAATGGATTTAATTTTGAATCCGTTATTGTAGAATTGGTACAGAGCAAAGGAAAATTCTTTATATTGTCAATGGATATCTGCAACTTGAAATCTTCCCAAACATCATCTTGATCACAGAACGCTATATATTCTCCGTTACAAAATGAAATTGCCTTCTCAAAATTCTTCTTGAATCCAAGATTCGATTCGTTCTGGTATATTTGAATGCGGCTATCCTTTTTTGCATATTCAGTCAGTATTTCCCATGTGCCATCAGTGGAACAATCATCACATATTATGAGTTCAAAATCAGTATATATCTGCCTTAGTATGGAGTCCAGTTGTTCGCGAAGGAATTTTTCCCCATTATAGGTAGTCATGGCTATTGAAATCATGTCTAAAAATCTTCCCCTATTATTTCCATACATCACACGCAACCCGGCAGTATCATTTCAAGACGATTCATACTGCCAAGTTGGTTTATTCCTCATATTTATTTTTCATCCCAAATCAAGGCAAGAATTTTATTTGTAAATTCTTTCCAGGAGTTGGATTTTACGCTCGGCAACTTTACATTGCCAGCATTTTTACATTCAATAAAATTCTCAACAGCATCTGCAAGATCTTTTCCCCCTAGACCGGAAAAATAGTACGCAGTATCTCCTGCAATCTCTCTGAATACCGATATATCCCTCAAAATGACAGGTTTTCTGTAGCTTGCAGCCTCCACAACGGCAAGCCCATACCCTTCTTCAAGGCTTGCAAATATTACCGCATCACAGTTTTCGTATAAACCAGAAAGTTCGTCGTCGCTTATACCACTCTTATACCAGAAAAGCCTCTTGTTCAATTCAGGATGCTTGCTGAGTGTTTTGAAAATTTTCAGATTCTTCCATCCGGGGCGGCCAACTATTCTTAGATTGACATCCACCCCTTTTTCCCAAAGCAATTCAAAAGCCTCCAGAGCCTGATCATATTTTTTACGTGGTTCAACAGTGCTGACCATAAGAAACTCTGGAACCTTGTTCTGTGCAAGACTTTCTATGTCCTTTTTATAGCAAAAATCGCTTCCAAGCCACACATGTTCAAGTATCAAATCTGGATTAACATTTTTTATAGAATTGATTTGCACATACTGCCGCAGTTCATCGATTATGGCTTTTGAGTCCGTTATAATCCCTGTATAGGCAAGCATATCGTTTACATATTTTCTAAACATGCGTACAAATTCATGGTTGTAAAAAGACGGGTAATGGAGCGGAATCAAATCATAGAGCATGAAATAAATTTTCACACCATTTTCCTGCATGATTGTTAAATGGCGCTTGTTGTATACTGTGTCCATAGTCAAGTATAGACAGAAATAGACATCGCCAGGAGAAAAGTGTATTAGGCTGTCATCATCGCACGATAAAAACCCCTTAAATGCTTTGGTATAGACCAGCTTATGGTTAACTCCAGAATCCTTTAGAACTTCACAAAACTTTTTAACAACTCTGGAAATCCCATTCTTATCATCACCAAAGTGGGTCCCCGTCACATCTATATATAGAGTTCTTTTGTCTGAAGCTGTTGCAGCCATTATCTTTTTAGGGTTTGAGAAATATATAATACGCTTTATAGCTATTGCAGCCCAATGCCTTAATGTGCGATATATTTTTACAAAAAAATTCCCTACACTGTTCATTCAAATTAACCCCTATTCGTATATATTTTTTCTCCACCATTCCAAGACATCTTCTATTGTGTTGTCTATACTGTAGAGCTGTTTCCAGCCAGTTGCCCTTTGCAATTTATCAACATTGGCTTCTATTTTTATCACATCCACAGGGCGAAGCTTTTCTTTGTCAACACAGACCTTTATTTCCTTATTTGAAAGGGCAATAATTTTATCCAGAATCGACTGAATCTGAACAGCATGTCCACTGCCGACATTATAGGTCTCACCTGCCTTTCCTGACTGTGACAACAACGCGTATGCCCTTACCACATCGCGCACATCTGTAAAATCACGCCATGCGCTCAGGTTTCCGACGTATATAACCGGTTCCTTTTTTCCAGACTCTATCTGTGCAACCTGCTTGCAGAAATCCGAAACCACAAAGTTTTCCGCCTGTCCTGGTCCTATATGGTTGAATGCACGGACATTAACAAGCTCAAGACCATACGCCTTGGCATAAATTGTGCCCAACATATTCTGGCAGGCCTTTGTAGCTGCATAAACGTTCCCCGGCTTCAGGACTGTCTCTTCATCTATCTGTCCGCAGTCCGCTCCGGACGCTCCATATTCCTCACCAGAACCAATGAGAAGGATTCTCGGTTTGTAGTCAAGCTCTCTTATGGCATCAAGAACATTTAAGGAACCCTTTATGTTTATATCAACCGTCAGCTGCGGATTTTTCCATGAGACACCAACGGAACTTTGGGCTGCTAGATGGAAGATATAGTCTGGACGAACCGTCCGAAGGAGAGAGAGAATCTGGGGCTTATCCAGAATGTCAAGATCAAAAATCTTTGTCCCGACATGGCTATAGTCCTGAATACTGAGCTTTGTTCCGAACACATCCATGCCGAATTCATTTTTGAGACAATCCAGTAAATAACCACCGACGAATCCCGCCGCTCCTATCACAAGGGCTTTTTTCATCATCAAAGTCCCGAAACTTTTATTTCCCTTTCAACTATGGCAAGGTCATTCTTCACCATGCGCTCAATCAGCTGGTCAAAAGAAATCTCACGCTTCCATCCAAGAACACTCTCCGCTTTCGCTGGATTTCCATAAAGAAGCTCGACTTCTGCAGGACGGAAAAATTTTGGATTTACCTTGACTACAGTTTTTCCAGTGGCCTTGTCCTTTCCAATCTCATTTACACCTTCACCAGAGAATTCCACATCGATTCCGGCCGCCTTAAATGCTTTTTGGACAAATTCTCGAACGGGATGGGTTTCATTGGATGCAACAACATAGTCATCCGGCTTGTCCTGTTGGAGCATAAGCCACATTGCCTTGACATAATCCTTGGAATGTCCCCAGTCGCGTTTGGCATCCATGTTTCCAAGCTCCAGACAATCCTGGATGCCCAATTTTATTCTTGCCACCGCGTTTGTAATTTTCCGTGTAACAAATTCAAGCCCACGCCTTTCGCTTTCATGGTTAAAAAGGATTCCTGAGCAGGTAAACATTTTATAGCTTTCCCGGTAGTTCTTCGTAATCCAATGTCCATACAGCTTTGCGACACCATAAGGACTTCTTGGATAAAATGGAGTAGTCTCTTTCTGGGGAACTTCCTGAACCAGACCAAACATCTCGCTTGTAGATGCCTGATAGAATCTGGCTTCCGGCTTTACCTTGCGGATTGCCTCAAGCATATTCGTGACACCCATGGCATCAATCTGTGCCGTAGCAAGAGGCTGCTCCCAGCTTGTGGCGACAAAAGACTGAGCGGCAAGGTTATATACCTCATCGGCCTTAGAGATTTCCATCGCATTAATGAGTGAAACTACGTCCGTCATGTCTGCATAAATGAAGTTAATCTTGTCCTTTATGTGCTCTACGTTTCCATAGCTCACAACGGACTTCCTCCTCATCAATCCATAAACCTTGTATCCTTTTTCAAGAAGAAGTTCCGCAAGATAGCTTCCGTCCTGTCCATTTATTCCTGTTATAAGTGCAGATTTCATTTTCATTGCTCCTTGTTGCTATTCTGTATATTTTGTTGCTATCGGATTTCCCGTTTCCTTAAGGGCCGCCACTATGTCTTTAACTTTCTCAGCCTGAGTTTTGTGGGCGACCAAGAGCGCGTCCTTTGTATCCACTATGACTACATCAGACAGCCCTATGACAGTGACCGTTCGTCCATCTGCCCTCACAAAGGAATTCTGGACATTTTCAGCCTTCACGCTGCCCTTGAGCGCATTGCCGTTCTCATCTTTCTCAGAGACTTCCCAGAGAGAACTCCAAGATCCCACATCGCTCCATCCTGCATCAAGAGGAATTACCTTCCCGTTTGAAGTTTTTTCCATGACAGCATAGTCAATGGATATGCTTGGATTTTCTGAAAAAGATTCCTTCTCCAGCCGTATAAATTCTGAATCGGACTTAGAACTCTCAAAACTCTTTTTTGTCGCATCATATATAGGTGCGTTAAGCTTTTTTAGTTCCTCCAAAAATGACACGGCTTTGAATACAAACATTCCAGAATTCCAGAAGAAATTGCCGGAGTCCAAATATTCCTGAGCTGTTTTTGCGTCTGGTTTCTCAACAAACCTTTTTATTGGCGATATTTCCGAATCTGCAAATCCAGAACTTCCTTCTATATAGCCGTATCCAGTTGCGGCAAATGTTGGCAAAATTCCAAACGTCACAAGACTTCCAGAAAGAGCTTCCTCGCAAGCCATTTTTGCAGCTTTTCTAAAGGCCTCCGCGTCTTTTATATTGTGATCGGACGGAAGCACAACAACCACCGCCTCTTTATCAATTTTTTGCGCATGGAAACAGGCCGCGGCAATTGCAGGAGCTGTATTGCGGGCCATAGGCTCAAGGATTATAGTTGGTTTTTTGACTCCAATTTCACCCAGCTGGTGCGCAATCAAGTGCCTGTGCTGCTCATTGCACACTACAATTGGACTTTCGGTATTCAGCCCCTCCAGTCGCAATACGGTTTCCTGTATCATTGTATTGTCACTGACCAGTGGTAAAAGTTGCTTTGGATACGATTCCCGAGAAAGAGGCCATAGCCTTGTTCCGCTTCCGCCGGAAAGAATAATGGGTATAATTGTCACTTTTGATACCTACTCTTTTCTAGCAAAAATAACCATAAAATTCTAGGCAAAGTTGCTATCTTTTATATTATATCAAAAAGAAAAATAATAACAAGGTCAAAATTCTGTTTTCCCAAAGCAGCTCCCCCAAAAATCTTATCTTTCATCTTTTCACCTTATATGAACTCTTCCATATAGGTCCAAAACAGGGTTTTGATTCTGTCATATTGGAAATCTTTCAGCCTCTCCTGCTGATTTTCAAGAACAGTCTGCTTTAGTGATTCATCCGTAAGAATCCGGTTCATAACAGCCGCAGTTTCCAAGGGATTCTTCTCTTTCATCAAAAATCCACTTCCTCCTAAAGTCCAGCCAATCGCACTTGAATCATACGCAATTATCGGCTTGTTAAAAAACATTGCCTCCACAAGGGGAACGCAGAATCCCTCATGCTCGCTCTGACATAGAAAAAGGTCCGAAAGATGATAATATGCGAGAATCTCATCAAACTTTATGTGCCCTGTGAACACAATATTTTTTGTTCCAAGTTCTGCGGCGTAGTCCTTGAGTCTCTGCTCATAATTTTCAAATCCATAACCGTTCCCGACAATAAACAGCCGGGACTTCTGATTAAAATGGGTTTGGTACTCATGGAACGCCGCTATCACGTCCTGCTGGCACTTGTTCGGAGTGATGCGCCCCACAAAAATAATGTTGGTGAAGCCGTCGCCCTTATACTCTGATATTACTCTCTCGGAAGGAGATTTCTTGTAATCATCAAATGGAATCAAAATAGGAAACACATTTATAGGACATTTGTACCCCATATCCTGTAGGTTCTGTCTATTAAACTCGCTATCGGCAAGAACCATGTCAAAACTATCTTTTAAATCTTTAACTTCTTCATAACCACAAGTACATAAATCTTGTAATTCTAAACTATATTGTCTGAAAAAATGTGGAGGTGTTATATTGTGATAAACCATCACCTTGCGACATTTCTGTTCCTTTATCCACAGATTAAAATCTGATGAAATAGAAACATGAGAGATAATAATATCATCATTCTTAAGATTTTTTAAATCTGAAATAGGCCTAGCGATTTTAGCAGGCACTCGATTATCAATATTACTTGCATAAATTTCAGTTTTATAACCTTTATCCAAAATTATTTTCTTCAATGCAATTACATCATTTCCAACTGCATCTCCAAAAGCAAGAGTTGGGACAACTTGTATTATTTTCATTTTCTATTCTCCAGCACTCTTATTCTATCTTCAAGTTGCGAAATGTATAAACTCATTTGACGCAAAGAATCTACAACATTTAAGTTAAAAGTTTCTTGTGTTTCTATATTTGGAATTAGTACAGGTCGAATAATTCTTCGTATTACTTTTTTAATAAAGAGTTTTATTCCTTTTGATGGGAATTTATAATACATATTTATTTTAGCATTTTTTTTAATAACATAAAGTGTGTGCTCTAATAACTCTTTATCAGATTGTCCATATTCAACAACATCCGAACTTGTTATTGGTATTGAACAAAACTTCAAACTTGATGCCTTAACTCCCTTTTCTTTTATATTTGAACGAATATCAGACATAATCTGCTCAACATTAATATCTTTCATCAAAATCTCCTTATTAATTTCTTGGTAGGTACTTTATTTATATAATTCTAGTAATTTTGAATAAACACTCTCTTTATCCTGGGAAAGCTGCTCAAGGTCCAAATTCTTATATGTCAATTTGAAAACTGTATTTTCGTTCCAAATTTTTTTTACATACTCAGATTCCGCATGCATACTTAAACATTGTACAAGCTTGTGACAGTCAGGACTATTATAAGGACTTGCATCTATTTCTTTTTTGATTGATGGAAATACTTTATAAGCAATATAAATGATATAATCAAATAAAAAATAATCTATTACATCATCTTCATTTTCCCAATAGCAAAGATAGGCATCATACAAAAAACTGAACAAGAATTCTGATTTCCTGTTTGTCCCCATAAAGAAAGTTGACCATTTACATTTTGAAATATTTTGATCATTCCACTTTGGCTTAAATTTTACCCCTGCAAACAAGGGCAAACTAAACCACTCATCTGGAATTGTCTTTGTGCAAAGCAAAGTCGCATCCATACACATTCCACCATATTTTGACAAAAGACCTACCCTTATTATATCAGAAAAATGAGCAGATGAAATTTTTCCGGTTTTAGCTTTTTCCAGTATATAATCAGGAATAGCTATGTATTCAGCAATGTTATCTTTAGTTAATAAAACTATTTTGCAGAATTTGGGCATTGATTTTCTAATTGAATTTATGCAAATCTTTATAATTTCAGGCATCTCTCTCTCCCCTTGGAACCAGCATATCCAAATAGGCCTCGATGTCTCCAACAAAATTTCGCTTTCCTTATAATCCTTATACTTTTCCAATACTGGCTTTATTATCTTTTTTAATTTTCGCACAATTCTTTTGTGCTTAAAAAATACAGAAATTCCTGTTTTGGTTCCCACTGAGGATAGAATTTGCATTGCGAGAGGATTCTTTTCAATTATAAGAAGAGTTCCATATACAATTACACCAACAATAATCGGTAGCAATAGTTTTAAAATAGTATTCGGGCTTATCATAAATACAGCAAACACAAAGATGCCCATTACAATTGTATTTAGTAAATATCGCAAAAAAGATTTTGCAAAATTAAGTAGTTTAAAATATTTTCTTGCAAAAAATAACTGTGTACATGAAACCAAAGATTCTGCAATAATTGTTGCTATTGCAGCGCCTGTAGCTTTAAATTTTGGTATAAGAATAAGATTTAATGTAAAATTAGAAATTGCACCAACTATTTCAGAAATAAAAGTATACTTTTCTTTTCCCATTGGAATTAAAATTTGCGACCCCAGAAGCCCCCCCAATCCAACAACAACGATTATTGGGTTCATTATTCTCATTATTGGAACTGCATTAAAAAATTCTTGACCACTAAATAATATTATAGCAGGCTCGGAGATTAATGATAATCCTATTGCACTTGGAATGGAAAGCAAAAATAGTAAATCTATACTCTTATAAACAAGATCTTGAAACTTTTTTATATCTTCTTTTCCTATATAATAGGATAATCTTGGCAAAACAACTGCACTAAATGACGTTACCAAAGAAAGAACTATTCTATTTATTTTAGTTGCAGCAGAATACAAACCTACCTGATAATCATCTGTAAAAAAACCTAACATCGTAGTATCAAGAATTGTATATATGCTTATGGTTACAGCCATTCCAAACATCATAAATATTGGTTTCATATGGTGTTTTAAATTTAAATTTTTTTCCTTTTTGAATGAAATATATTTTCTAGAGTGAATAAAATTCAATATATTAGACCCAACGCTAGAAATAACTGAAATCGTTGCATATTTCAAGTAATCATCTTTTTCCCTTACAAAAATAAATAGAAGACACAAACTTAAAACCTGAAAACCAATAGAACGTATCGTTATATAAAAATAATCTTCCTGGGCACTATAAACCCAATCCATTCCAATTAGACCAAATAACATCGTGGCACTGCAAACACAAAGCAAACTTCTATATGAACTGAATTTTGGAACAACAAATAATGCAATAAAAAAAAGTGCGTAGGCCACCATTGTTGAAATCATATTTATTTTTAATAGTTCATGTACAAGTTTATTAAACTTTACCTTATCATCACGAATTTTTGCTCCCTCTTTGACTCCATAAACTGAAGTACTAAGACCAGCGACAAGCCCAAAATAGGAAATTACGGATTGTGCAAAATTAATTTTTCCAATACCATCAGGTCCAAGAACTCTTGAAGCATAGGGAAAAGTAATGAGGGGAAAAATCATTCCCATAAGAGTCTTGACTATATTAAGCAATGCATTTTTCTTTAATGATTTTTGTCCCATAGAAATTACCAATCCTTGAATAATTATATGTAAATAAGCTACAGCAGGTCAAGACGATGTATCAGGTGAACACAGGGTTGTTTTCTATCCAAAAATTGATTTTCTTTAAAAACAAATTTTACATATATTCCTTTCTATTCAATAATATGCTATACTATTTCCATGGTTTCATGGAAACCTTCTACATGAGGACAGAAGAGGCTGGACGGGGACTTACAAAAGCTGACCGGAACGCCATGAAGCCGCAGAACATAATCAAACAGGACTTTACGGTGGATACCCGCAGAGAAAACTCCTGATTGAAATAACGCAGATACAGTGCAAACGGAAGTTTAAATAATTCTCTGGAGGTTCCACCCTATGAATCATATAGTTTTTTGCGTCAATAACAGTTGGATTAAACAATGCGGAATTACAATAAAATCCATTTTATTCTACAATCCGAATGAGGATTTCACATTCCATATATTGGGAAAAGAAATCAGTCCTCAAAACAAATCTCTGTTAAATGAAGAAATATCTGTCATTTCGCAAACAGCAAAAATAGAATTCCATGCAATAACAAGTGAATACGATTCCAAATTTATAATCAGGGAGGGCGATCACATTTCTGTTGAAACATATTACAGATTTTTCGCCCCGGATTTTCTTTCAACAGATGTTTCTAAAGCTTTGTACATGGATGTGGACATTCTGTGCGCAGGTTCACTGAAAGACCTTTTCGATACGGACCTGAGCAACAAAGCCTGTGGAATGGTTCTGGACATGGACTATGGAGACATCAATAAATACAACCGACTGGGGTTTGATTTTATTGAAAAATATTATAATGCCGGTGTTATCCTTCTGAACCTAGATTACTGGCGAGAACACAACTTAACTCAGCAGCTCTTGGATTTCGTATGTACACATCCGAACAAATGCCTACTCCATGATCAGGATGCCATAAACGCTGTGCTTCATGGTAAAATCCGCCGGCTGCAATTTAAATATGATTTGCAAAATATTTTTTTCCAAACTCCTCTTTGGGCAGATGAAAATGCAAACGAAGTTTTTGAAGATGAAAAAGTTGAAAAAAGATATTGGCCAGAGATATTGGAGGATTTGAAATCCCCTGTGCTCATTCATTTTACCGGTCCATACAAACCATGGCATAAAGAGTGTAATATTCCATTTACAAATCTGTGGAGAAAATTCAATTCATCAGCACAAAAATGCCACATGAAGGTAGGACCAAAACCGAAATCATTTAAGCAGGCCGTCAAATTTGTTCTGCTAAAACTTGCTGTCAAGACAAAGATGAAAAAACAGATGCCACATATTTTCAAATACCCGGCTTCTGTTTATGAGATTGAAGACAGATTTATCATGGAAGCTGCCAAATCAAATTTTAAATAATTTTTACATCAGTTTCCATGATTTCGTTCCATAGGGAATCTCTTGAAATTATTGTTTCAGATTCCCTATAATTTTTTTACTCCATCGATTACAAATGTCGTTATTGAATTTGGAATCAAACTTGCGGTAAACATTCCATCTCCCACAGATTCAATATCCATATCCACCTGTTCCATATTCTCTCCATCCTCCAAATCCATTCCACTTGTGCGGATTGCCATTACTTTGTTCCAGCCATTCACAAATGAGGAGAGGTCAAAGGTACAATTTTTTTCGTTCACAGTAGAATTTACACAGACTATTGAAACTTGGTTTTGCTTCGGATTGTATGAGGCAATATAGTTTTCTGAATCAATGTAAATCACATAAGAGCCTGGGCGAATGTATTTCGTGAACTGGCCAAACCCGTAATATTTTTTCGAGAGCAAAATCTTTTCATTCACAAAATCCGCAACGGCCACTCCCCAGAATCCCTTTGAAAAATCAGGAGTCCACACGCCATCCACAATTCCGTTAAAAGGTTCCGCAGATATGTAACTTGCAACAGACTGCCAAATCAACCAGGCAGAAGGCCTCGCACTCATATCCTTCAAAATCTTTTTTGCAAATCCAAGTGCGGGTCCCATTTGTCCATTGTTCTTGCCAACAGAATCAGGACCATCCGTTTCAGAAATCCAAAGGTCTTTTTCATATTTCGCTGAAAGGCTCAAAATCTTTTTATAGTTTTCACCCCAATATGTATGAGTATTAATCCTTCCCAAACTATTTCTCGCATCCTTTGACCATGCAGTGATAGAACTTGATTGATTTCCTGAACCATACTCATCAGAACCACTGACAATAATATTTTGGAGTCCACGCTTGTCCAGAGCCTGCCTTGTCAAAATCAAAAGCTTTGACTGATTCTTTCCTTTGCTTACGTGGCAACCCTCCTGTTTCCCACTAAACGCACTCCATGAAACAGACCTCGGTTCATTCATAGGCTCAAGGCTTGCAACTTTTATGCCATCTATCTTCTGCAAATTATATGTAACTTCCGCCAGGTACTCAGCGAAATCTTCATATTTGTCTTCCTTTATATTATCCGCAAAGCCAGGCTTGTTCCCAGAAGAACATCCACTTTTGGTCATAAAATATGGCGGTGAATTGGAGAAGAATTCAACAATCAGGTCATCATCAACCTTTGCGGCAATTTTTCTCAGCACATTCCGCTGCCGTTCATCTGCCGTCCAGTCATAATCAAAATTCCCGGAATCATCAACATTTTTCCAGAAACCCGGCATTGCAGAATCGCTACGGCCAATATGGTTATGAGACGGATCATCCCCACCACCGATGTTGTATCTAATTATATTCAGACCAATACCTTTGTCCATTGTAAAGAACAAATCCACAGCCTCATTGGAAAGCTTTTCATTTCCACCAAGCCTGTTTCCCCACCAACAGAGACTTGTTCCCCAACCTTCAAATACCCCATCATTTATCGGTGAAACATTTTTGATGTCAACTTTGATTTTTTCACTTATTCCAGCACCCGTTCGGGAAACAGAGACGTTTGACGACTGGCAAGAAATGAGAGCAAAAATCAACAAACCTGTAAGACTGATAAAAATCGATTTAAGTGCATAATTTTTTTTCACGTATCTTTCTCCAATTTTATAAACTTTAACTAAAAACTCCCGTCTTTAGAGTTTGTCTATATTATGGAAAGTTTTTAGGCTGTTTGTCTAGTAAATTCTTGAAATTTATATTATTGTTTTTAGGTAGAACAAAAGGACAATACTATATGAAACCATTGATAAGCGTTTTGATTCCGGTCTACGGGGTCGAAAAATACATTGAAAAATGCCTAACATCTCTTTTTGAAAACATGATTGCGGATAAATGTGAGTTTATTCTGGTGAACGACTGCACAAAAGACAATTCAATACAGATTGCAAGAACAATAATAAATTCATTTCCAAATCTTGATGTAAAAATTATTGAGCATGACAATAACTGCGGCATTGCTGCAACAAGAAACACCGCTCTGAAAAATGCTAGCGGAAATTATATAATTTATGTTGACAGTGACGATTGGGTTGAAAAAGATTTTCTGGAAAAACTGTACAATGAAGCAGAAAAGAAAAGTGCCGACATTACATTCTGCGATTGGTATGAAGAAAGAGGAATCGAAACAAGCGTGTTTTCCCACAATACACTTCAACTATCAAACAACATTCTGGAAGAATTCCTAAAATCAAAAATTCCTGCATACATGTGGAACAAACTTATAAACAAAAATCTTATAACAAAGAATGCCATTGAATTTGAACCGGGGATAAACAATTGGGAAGATGAAACCATCTGTCTAAAACTTTTTTCAATGGCAAAATCTTTTGCATACATAAACCTTCCATTATATCACTATCAAATCAGAAACAACTCATACATCAGATGCCTCATAACTGAAAAAACAAAAAATGATTTTTTTAACTCAATTTCAGCGATGAGCCTTTTTTTTGACAGACCAGAACTTGAACAATATCGTGATTTACTTAATTTCAAGAAGAATCATGCAAAACAAAAGATTTTAATCGACGGTACAAGGCGTATGCAAAAAAAATATCTGTCGCTGTGGCCAGAATCATATCCCTATATAAAACAGGATGCGACACTTCCATCTCGGGTAAAAATAATTCTACGCACCGCAAAAACAGCTCCTTTTATTTCCAAAATTCTACTCTTCATACATTCGTCTTTGAAAATTGTTTTGCGGCATCAATTCACATGGAAACAATATTTTTCAAAAAGTGAGGACTAACTATGGATTCAGAATTTGCACCTCTTGTTTCAGTAATCATCCCAATGTACAACGTCGAAAATTATATTGCGGAATGTCTTGACTCAACCATCGCGCAGACATACAAAAATCTTGATATAGTGATTGTTGATGACGGCTCAACAGACAGGTCAAATCAAATTGCTTCCGAATATCAAAAAAGAGATTCCCGAATCAAGATAATCAAAAAAACAAACGGCGGTCTTTCCGATGCCAGAAATGCTGGAATAAAAAATTCCAATGGAGACTTTTTATTTTTCCTTGATTCCGATGATTTTTTACCGGCATACGCAATAGAATACCTTGTTGATTTAATAAAGAAACACCGGACAAAAATCGCTGTCGGTGCACACACCATTCTCAAAGATTCAAAAAAAATCTACAAAGGTTTGGGAGCAGAAAAAGAAAAGCTCTTTGAATCAAAAGACGCAATCAAAGAAATCCTTTTAGACAGGGAAATTGATTTGTCCACCTGGGCAAAACTCTACGACAAATCTTTATTCACTTCCGTCACCTTTCCAGTCGGGAAAAATTTTGAAGATACAGCAACAACATATAAACTCTTTTTCCAGTGCGACAAAATTGCCGTCGGTGGAAATCCAGTTTATTTTTACAGAATCCGAGAAAATTCAATCACCACAAGCATAGATTTTTCAAAAAAATATTTGCTGATTGAAAACACAAAGGAAATGTGCAAGGCCATTACAGAAAAATATCCAGACATGCAAACTGCCGCCAACCGTCGTCTGGTCTGGGCTTGCTTTTCAACGCTGAACCAAGTGCTGAAGTCAAAAAACAAATCGGAATACAAAAGAGAACAAAAAGAAATCGTAGATTTTCTGCTTTCACAAAAAACGGAAATTCTAAGCAAAGATGAATATGAAAAAAAACAAAAGATTGCAATCCGCCTGCTTTCATTTGGAACTCCGCTTTACAATCTTGCAAGAAAAATTTTTATGTAAGGAAAAAACATGGATATAAAACTCATAATCGCCGCGCACAAAAAATATCAGGTTCCATCTGACGGAATCTATCTTCCGCTTCATGTTGGGGCAGAGGGAAAAGAACCTTTTGGATTTGCGGGTGACAATACCGGCGAAAACATTTCGGGGAAAAATCCTTTTTACTGCGAGCTGACCGGGCTTTATTGGGCTTGGAAAAATCTGGATGCTGATTATATCGGGCTTTGTCATTACCGGCGGTATTTTACTGCGGCAAAAAAGATTCCCAAAACTGAGGATGAAAAATTCAAAATCGTTTTGAATCAGGAGCAGGCAGAAAATCTTTTGAAAAAAGCCGACATCGTTCTTCCGAAAAAACGCAACTATTATATTGAAACAATCTACAATCATTACAAGCACACGATGTTTGTGGAGCCGCTCGACATTTGCGGAAAAATCATCGAAGAAAAATATCCAGAATATTGTGCCGCATTTGAAAATCTGAAGCATACAAAAAAAATGCACGCATTCAACATGATGATTATGAAAAAAAATTATCTTGATGAATACTGCACATGGCTTTTTGATATTCTGGGCGAAGTTGAAAAACGGGTTGACGTTTCACAGTATGATTCATTCCATGCAAGATTTTTTGGACGGCTCAGCGAACGGCTTCTGGACGTGTGGCTTTACACAAAAAATTATTCTTTCACCGAATGCCGCGTAATCGACATGCAGCACGTCAACTGGTTCAAAAAAGGCTTCTCTTTCCTGCGCGCAAAAATCACCGGAAAAAAATATGAAAAGAGTTTTTAACCGGCTTTTTTAAATCACGGAAACAGGGATAAGGCAATTATTTTCATCCAGCGGAAGTACGAACTGCGAAAGGCAAATTACGCATCCAGTTCCAATGGCCTTATTCAGGCTTTTGAGGACCGAAAAATTTTTTAAGGAATCTTTTCCCGGATTTGCGGATTTTTTTATTTCAACAGGATAAAGGACATTGTTTTCTTCAATCAAAAGATCGATTTCTTTTCCGTTGTTATCGCGGTAATAAGAAAATCTGCTCCACACATCCAATCCTGCATTCGTGTAGGTCTTTATGATTTCTGAAATCACATAGGTCTCGAATATATTTCCTGCCATTGCAGAAACTTCCAGTGCCCGCGGATTATTCCACAGCGAAAGATAGCATGCAAGTCCCGTGTCCATCATGTAAATCTTAGGGCGCTTTACAATCCGCTTTATTGTGTTTCCAGAATACGGCTGCAGCAGAAATACAATTCCGGACGTAACAAGCAGTGAAAGCCAGCTGTCACAAGTTTTTGCATCAATTCCAACATCTTTTGCAATGTCGCTGAGATTAAGTTCCTGTCCTGTTCGTGAGGCAACGCAAGAAATGAATTGCAGGAATTTATGTTCGTTCTTTATTTCAATCAGTTCACGAATGTCCCGTTCAAGATAAGTCTGTACATATTCACCAAAAAAGCTTTCGGTTGTAAGCGTTTCATCAACAACCATCTGCGGCATCGAGCCACGGAAAATCTTGTCAAAAATGCTTGTAATATCTTCGCTTGTGTTTGGCACAAGATTTTTTGACGGAATAAAAATCTTTTCTTTATAGCCCATTGTTTCCGCACGTGTAAAACCGTAAAGCTGCAAAAGTCCCGCACGGCCGGCAAGAGATTCGCTTACATTTTTCATCAAGCGGAACATCTGGCTGCCGATTAAAAAATACATTCCGTTGTGCCTGTCCTCATCGATTTTTATTTTTATGTAGGGCAAAAGTTCCGGTGCATATTGGATTTCGTCAATAATCAGCGGCGGCTTATATTGCTGCAGGAAAAGCTCAGGATCTGTTTTTGCCAGGCTTCGCAGCTGCGGATAATCCAGAGTAACATACTGAATGTTTTGGATTGATGAAGCGAATGCTTTGATTAAAGTGGTCTTTCCGGTCTGTCTTGCTCCCGTTACAACTACGCAGGGAAAATGTCCGCTAAGATATTTTAAGTAACCAGATGCGGTTCTATTCAATGCCATTTACAACCTCTTCATACAAATTCGGAGTACAATTCCATATTTGTATAATAAATAACATCATCTATTTTGTCTAGCCGTTAACAAATCTAAGGAAACACTGAATAATCCGAAAGCGGATTATTCAGTGTTAACCATAAAATCTGCAATTTCGTAGTAATTCCTTACAGTATAAAGAATTACGAGAAATTGCCGGGAACCGCTGATTAATGCTTCCCGTATTAATCAGCGGTTCCCTAATGGTTCTGCCATTCAATGAGTTGATGAATCATATTGAATAATGGTAGACTAATACCAAGAGGAACTTGATTATGAAAAAAACTTTTATAGCAATGGCAGCCGCATGTTTTATAATTCTGCCGTTTGTTTCATGCAATAAGCAGAATGCAAAAAACAATGATGCTAAGGCCAAGGAAAACATTCAGGCAGATGCTCAGCCGGTTATAGAAAATCCGGAGCCTGTAAAAGAGGATAAAAAAACTCTGTTTGTTAGCGAATCACTCAGATTGCGCAGAAGTGAATCAACGGACAGCGAGATTATTGCGACAATGATAATCGGAACGGAAGTTGAAATTTTGGAGACCGGTAAAGCTGAGACCATCGGCGATGTGAGCGGAAACTGGGTTAAAATTCAGGTTGTGAATGATGTCACTGATTTGAAGGGAAACGCCATGCAGGGAACGGTCGGCTGGTGTTTCAGTGGTTACTTGATTGAGGACGCGACCCGCTTCGGACTTGTCGGTAAGTGGGAAAACGAAAGCAATATCCTGAGTTTTAAGTCCAACGGTGAGTTTAGTTTTGGCTGGAAAGCAGGCGAAGACAGAGGTGGAAGCTGGAATCTTGATGGACAAACAATTCTGCTGACATTTATTCTAAATGCTGATGCAGAGCCGTACAGTGAAGAATGGAAACTTGTAAATCTTGATGCCCAGAATCTCCAGTTTGTTCGGAACGGTGAGACTTTCGTTCTCACGAGGGTGCGATGAAAAAACAGATTTT
>JAEEGL013982889.1_pt1 | contig 35259 bp, 36 predicted proteins | sample 9134231 | NCBI WGS metagenome assembly JAEEGL01 (sample SAMN16246548, study PRJNA631951) | gut metagenome | biome: gut microbiome; feature: rumen; material: fiber-attached | host: Bos | place: Iran: Karaj | collected 2018-10 | reverse complement strand
CTTAAAACAATGCTTCTCACCGTTCCAACATAACACTTTCATATTATGTTAAAGCAATGCTTCCCACCATTTCAATACTTAAAAAAGTATTGCTAGGACCTTTGGAATATGTCCTTCTATCTTAATACTATTAAGTATCTTCATTATACCGATTAATTATTCTAGTGTCAATGAAAAAAAGACAATTTTTTTGTCTATTTGTCTTCTTTACATTTTTTTATTCTTTGTTTTACTAAAAAGACCAATTCCATCGGAGCATCAACTTTAGGCAAAACAAGTAATGAATCCTGCAACTTTGTTATTAATGGTAACTCTTCCTCTACTCTACGAGCTTCTTCGTCAAAATCAAAATCAGGAATAGGGTTTTCTTTAAAAAAGTTATCAATATAATTTAAAATATCTTTTAATATATATTCCTTCAAATTATATTCATCCATTTCTCTTATACCATAATACCCACCCATTAAATATCTATATGTATCTTTTAAAGTTTCTATATTTTTCATAAACATTCCTCAAAAATATTATAACATTAAAAAAAGATTAGTAAACTAATCTTAATATATATACTTAATAATATATTCTCTTAATATATTTTCATCTGACAATATTTCAAATTTTCTATCATATTCAAGTTCATCAATATTCTTTTTATATCTACTTACAGTCATTAACGCTTCTTCTGGTCTAACCCATTTAACATTAATATCATCTTTTTTATTTACTTTAGCAACATATACTTCCAATTCTTTTTTGATTTTTTCTTCTGATCTTTCCTCAAAGATATTCATTAACTTGCTATTAATTTCAGCTTCCACATTATCAATAGTAATATAATCAGCATATTCTTCTAAAACAGGAAGTCTATAATTGCCTTCATCACCAAATAGCGCAACACCTCCACTATTATCTAAGATAATGAACTTATATTCCTTTTTCTTATCAAATTTTCCTTTTGTAACTTTTCCTCCAAAGTCATCATCGCAAATCTTTTTCATACCGTCCAAGCCCTCTCTACAGTTTATTATCTCCACTTTTGGCTATAAGTCAAATACATAATATTAATGTTTGCAATAAATTTTCTTTATATCTCTAAAACTCATAAAATACATTTATAAAAAAAAGACTATTTAAATAGCCTATTTTTCTAATTCTTTTATAATTAAATTGGTACTAGTTAGAATATAATCTAATCGTATCTCTTTATTATCATAATACGCATTAGTTTTCTTTTTTTCAAAATCACACCATATAAGCAAAAGCCCATTATCAGTAGCGTATTTAACGTATTTTTTATAATATTTCTTAAAATCATTTGAAAAACTATAAATCATACTTCTACATATATGCTTACCATTTATGTCATATTCTTTATAATTATCTTTAATTACTTCTTCTATAGCTTTATTAAAATTACTAACTGCAAAATACTTCTTTTGCATTTCTTCTACATCTAAATCCACTTTTAATCGATTATAAAGCTTTTTATCTTCCGATGAAAATCTAGAACTACATAAATATTCTGAATCAGTTAACACTGTTAAAGCAATAAGTTCTTTTTCTTCATCACTAAACTCATAAACATCTTTAAATAAATCATATATTAACAATCCTGTAGAAGTATATTCAATTTCTAATGTGTCATATACTTCTCCACTAATTATATGATGATCAATCGCCCCAATGACATTATCTTTATCTAATCCATCTAAATTATTTCGATCAACCAACAAGAATTTATTGTTTTTTGAAACTTTAATTGGTTCCTCTTTTAAATAATCTTTAATTAGTTTTTCATCATTACTAGAAAATTTATAATCTTCTAAAAACGCAAACTTTGCATTTATTCCCATTGATGTTAATACTTTAGTCAAAATATAACTACTAAACACTGAATCAGCATCTGGATTAAAATGACCAATTACATATACTTCATTTAATTCTTTTGCTTTATTAATAATACTATCTAATATTTCCCTTTTTATTCTTTCTCTAACTTTAACAAGAATTTTTCCTACATTGTTTTCGCCACTTTTATCTTTGCCAATTCCCCAATAGTATTCATCTATTGTTGCTTCAACAATATTCTTGTTTCTTGTCTCAATTAGTTTATAAGCAATGTCTCTATTTTGTCTAAATTTTTCTAAAATACCATTAAACATTACTTCATTTTTTATACTTTTAAAATTATCTATTCTCTTATTATTTCTATCTCTACCGATATTTGATGCTTCTTTAGGAGTATCTGCATTTATTATTCTTTTTTTTAAATCTTCATTATCAAATTTCATTGCTTGATAATAATGCTCTACTGTCTTATAGTAAACCCCATCAATACTAAAACCATGATTTGAATAATTTGCAAGATATCCTAAATCTCCAAATTCCTTATAGAACTCTATCATCAAATATCACTACTCTTTCGCACCTGGATATAAATACTTCCCTTTTTCATCTATTTTTTTATTAAAATCATCTAAAACAATTTTTTCTGAATAAGAAACTTGTCCTTCAACAGATGCTGTTTTGAATAAATCAAGCGATTCTATACTTAATGTATTGTTATAACCACAAGCAAGTAACCAAACTTGATTTTCTTCTTTCATTGTACTACAACGTCTTCCATAATTTCTTTCATGAGCTGGAGTTAATGGTTCATTAACATAATTTGTTAAACCCTTAAATAATCCTAATGCTCTTCCTAAATTACAAATTGTACCAGTATCTATTGTAAATTTAGAATCAAAGAAACAATCTGCTGGATATTTAGCATCCTTTAATGCTTGAACATAATTTGAAACTACTGGTAAGATATGCTCTTCAATATATTTTGCTTTATCTTTCTTACCCTTATTATTATAATACTTAATCTCATCTCTACAAATATCTAAAACTTTATTAACATCTTTCCATGTTGCTTTAGTATATTTATCTCTTAAATTTAAATTCCATCTAGATTTAAACTTAACAATTGCATTAAGTAAGAATCTTTCAGTAATAATATAACCAGATTTTTTTCTCGTTTCAGTCTTTGGATAAATATTAAATCCATAATTTCCATTATCTTGGATCTTTGGATCAATAGCATAATATTTACCATCTTTATTTTCAAATAAATAAACTTCTACTTCTTTTTCAAAATTTAATTTATTCTTCTTAATATAATTAACTAATTCCTTTTTACTAGTAACTTCAAAAGGAAGATTGTACTCTTTAAACATTTGTGGTTCTTCACTTATACGTAACGCATGAACAAAAGCATTAACAATATGTGAAACTTTAAATGAAACATTATTACCTTTGGAAATATACAAATAATTACCAGTAGCAATAACTTTCTTTCCATCTAATTCAAAATCTAATACGTTAGAATTAACTACAAGTGGGTTATATCTTAATTCTACACACATCTTTCTTGAACCAGATCCAAACATATCAAAATATGGACGATAAATTTTCAAGAAATTACTTATATCTTTAACATATTCAGTTAAAGAATTCTTTTTACTAGGTTCTTCCCATACTCTTCCATATTGACTAATTGATAATCTTACTCCACCTAAAGCAAATAATAGCGCTGAAGAATTAATCTTCTTGTGTATTCTATTTAATGCTTCATTGTGTCTACTATATCCTACAGTTGAGATTCTTGTTTTAACTCCAAGCTCTCTATAAACTAAATCTATATATTTATCTAGGTATAAATAAGAACCAACATCGTTATTTAAATAAGGGAAAATTACCCCTATACGATGTTCATTTCTTTCCCAAGCAAGTAATATATCTTTATCTGTATATTGACGAGCAGTATATTTTAATGCTGCTACAACATTTCTTAAAGACTCCTCACTCCAATACTCACTTTTACAAACAGAGAATTTACTACAAAAGCCACAATTGTTAAAACATCCAACTTGTGGTTGTAAATGTCTCATTTTCGATACGAATTCCTTTGGTAAATTCATAAATGCTTCATATAGTCTACTTCTTATTTCTAAATCTTTACTACTTATTTCTTCTTCATCTTGTAACAAAAAATTCATTCTATTCTCCCTTTTTATTCTCATTTAAGAATTCAATAAATTTATTTAAAGCAGAAGTAGTAAAATCTTCAACATACACAGCACAAACATCAACAGCTGGTAGCTCATCATTAAATGTTAAAACTTCAAAATTATCTTTATCAGCTTGAGAATCTATAACATTCTTTATAAAATATCCAACTCCAACACCACGTCTTACCATTTCAAGCATCATCTCAGTTGTCCAACTTTCAAATACTGGATATAACTTAGTGTTTTTAGATTCCATAAATTCGTCTAATTTTAATCTAATTGATGAAGTAGCACTTGGTAATACCAAAGGGAATTTTTTCAAATCATCTACAGTCTTGATTTCCTTACAAGGAAAACTATCTCTATTAAAAGCAAAACAGTTTTGCAATCTAGATAATGTGATTTTTTTAACAGTTTTCTTTGTTGTAGGAATTGGTAAAGTATCAACTATCAAATCTATTTTTCTTGTTTCTAGCATTCCAACCAAATCAGCAGTTGATTTAGAAACAACTTCAAATTTAATACCTGGATAAACTTTTCTAAAATCAGCAATATAAGATGATAAATAGAAAATACCAATATGAGAAGGAGTTCCTATTTTAATCGATCCAATATTTAAACTATTTAAGTTTTTAATATGTTCTTCTCCAGACTTTAAAATATTGAAAGCTGTTGAAACATATGAATATAATTCCTTAGCTTCCATTGTTGGTTCAATACCTTTGCTATTACGATAAAACAAAGTATAACCCAATTGATTTTCGAGCTCTTTTAAACTATAACTAATAGCTGGTTGCGAAACATAAAGCATATTAGCAGTTTTTGAAATACTCTTTTGTTCATACAAATACAAGAAAATTTTGTATAAATTATAATCTGCGTTATTCATAACCCACCTCTTTGGTTTGTATTATATGTATTTTTTATGCATAAGTCAATTATTATAAAACTTTTTTATGATATTTTTTTTAAAAAAAAGACCTTTTTAGTCTTTTTTTATTACATATCTTACAATTCCGTCTCTAGTTCCAATGTTTAAGCCATTAAACTCTTCAATTATTTTAATCATTGGATAATTTTCTAAATCAACTTTTAGTTTAATTTCATCCTTAGAAAAATCATTATATATTGCTTCAAATAGTTTCTTACCATTCTCTTCTTCACGATATTCATCTTTAATAAATATTTCTATTTCATTATCAGAATCATAATTGATAAAACCGTATCCAATTGTTTCTAATTCATTCTTCAAATAATAAACATCAAAAACATTATCCGGTAGATCCATATCATTAGTTTTATCTTTACTAATTTTAACTATTTCCATAATGAACCCCTTCCATTAAACTATTTCTAATTTCTTGTTCTAATAAAGCGTAATCAGATACCTCCATTACGTTTACCATCTCTGGGAAGTATTCAGAAATGAATTCCTTAAATAATCCTGTGTTCTCCCATCGACACTTATGCCACATTGAACTTATAGTATCAATATAATAACTTTCATCTAATGACATTAAAGCATCTAATCTTTCTCTTAAAAAACTTAATAGTTCTTCATCATTTAATACCATGGTTTCATCTTTATATGTTACAACTGTTCTTCCAGTTTTATCATAGTATTTATCATATTCACTACTCATATAAAAACTTTCATCCCATAATAATGAACTAATAAAATTAACATAAGTTTTAACATAATCTAATTCCTGAACTAACGCCGGAACTACATATTTACCATCAACATCTTCACCTTTAAATGAACTCATTAAATAATGCATCTTCAATAAATGAAAGCGGTGATTACCATTAGAACTAATAAAATACTTATCCTTTATTTTATACATCCTAACTGGTTCTTTTTTAAAACTAAGTTTTAGTTTCTCCATTACTTCATCGGAATCATATTCAAGCATTCCGTTAGCTCTGCTATGATAGTTATCACCATATGGTGAAAAGAATATTGAAAAGTTTTCTACAACTTTTTTTGTTTCAGCTATATGTCTAGGAATACCTACTACCTTAGATATATCAACTGCTCCTTCTTGATAATCACCATACATTGCAAAACGAGCAACTTTATTATCGTAATCTTCATATATCAATAAATCTTCTTCATTTATTTTTTGCAAGAATTCATTTACATCTATTCCGTTTCTTTTTAAAAATGTTTCTAAATCCATTTGAATTCCTCCTTACATCTTAAACTCATCAATAAGATTTTGATCATAATAAACATCAATCCCTAAAGGAATAACTTCAATATCAAAACTACTTGCTGTTAACTCTTCTCCATCCATATTACAAGTTGTTTCAACTTCACTCTTGATAGATAATTTATTGGTACTTACTTTAATAAGTTTATCAGATTTTTCATGTTTTCCTTTATTCATTCCTAATATTAAACTAGCCATCTTTATTTTACTCATCTTCTTAAACATATATACATCCAAAAGTCCATCAATTAAAGAACTATTAGTACCTACCTTATAACCACTTCCATAATACTTAGCATTACATAATATTACCGTAGTATAAAAATCCTCATATTTTTTCCCATCTATTTCAATTTTAAACTTCTTTGGTTTATATCTAAAGAAATTATAAAGAAGACTCATATTATATCTTTGACTTTTAGGAATAATTTTACTATGTATAATATCACTATTATTAGCAATATCAGCATCTATTCCAAAACAGGTAATATTAATAAAATATTTATTATTAATTCTAACTAAATCCATTTTATTAATACCAGATTTGAAATCTTCTCTATTAGATTTATAAAAATCATTCCCCGTACCTAATGGAATAAACCCTAAAACATTTTTTGTTCCAACAATTCCATTAACTACTCTATTTATAATTCCATCTCCACCCATGGCCATTATAATACATTCTTTATCTTTATATTTTTTTAATATATCTTCAGTTGATTCTTCTAGTGAGTTTATCTCAACAATATAATCTAGTTTCCTTTTCAAAGATACTTCTTCTACTTTTTTAATCATATCTAGTGTTTTATCTTTTAAACTAAAACTATTTATTAAGAAAACATACTTCATACAATCATCTCAAATAAATTATAACATAAAAAAAGGCTTAAAAGCCTCTTTTAGGTCCATTTTTTTGTTTTGCATATTCTTGGCGAATTTTTTGAAGAATAACAATAGCTTCAGGTTTAGTATATCCAATTTGAACTAAAGATACTATTATCGAATCTGCAACATTACCTTCATATATCTCTTGATAATCTTCACCAGTTAATAATCCACCTGCTAATCCTCTAATTCCATCGATAGCAAGAAAATAGAAATCTCTTAAATCTGCAATATCTTTATTTGCAAAATAATCAACATCTTCAACTATTGGAGCTTTTCTACTCTCTGCAGCATAGAATGTTTTTCTATCTTTGTAATCTTTAGGCAATCCTAAGAATGTAACAGGTAAAACACCTTTATATCCACCTTCAAATACTTCGTGTTCTTCATCATATTCTGCATATTCTTTATTAGTTTTAATACTTAATCTTTCACAAAGCCTTGTAGGTTTATCCATTTCTTTTTTATCACAAGGAGTCATAAATATTCTACGTTTATGAATTCCAGGAATATAAACTGCCACTACCATTCTTCCATCTTTTGTAGGAATTGTTGCTGTTTCTCCAGAAGGAATTTCAACACTTACATCAATAAAGAATGATTCTCCTCTTTCAGTTTTATCTATATTTTTTCTTATCGCTTCTCTAATAGCATTTTCCATTAGATTGCCATTTCTTTCCTTGTCAAAAATGAAATCAACATCATTCCCTTGATGAATTCGACAACTACTTCTAAATACACGATCAGAAATACTCATAGAATTTTCTGGATTATAAGGAATATAATATGGATACTCAATAACTGTTTGATTATCCTTTTTTCCAATACTACACAATTCTTCCAAACTCATTGTCATTGCAAGACCAACAGTTGGTTTATCAGTAGGTATTCCAGCCCCAGCAAATAGTGATACAGGATCTACTAGAGAAACTCCATATGTTCTTACAAATCTTTCAATTTCTTCTACATTATATGCTGTTAATGGAACTTTATATAATGCTCCATCAATTCTAATCAAGAAAGTAATCATTCTTTGACCAAGACTAATATCATAATATTCCATATAATATAAATCAAAGCCATTAACTGAACATCTAACAACATTCAAAGGAACTGTTTGATGAATATTACCATCTATTCCTTCACTTGTTGGTACATAAGGATATTGAATTGTAACATTTCTAGATCTTATTTTTGCATTATTAGCGATATCCTCAATAGTAGTAGTTTCAGATAATCCAATTACTTCAGGAATTACTTTTTCAATTTGTTTATTAGTTAAAGATCTTTGAGGGCATCCCTTTAAACATGTTGTTATCTTCATCATGTTATATTCCTTCAAAGGAATCTTACACAAAACACCATTAATTTCCTTTAAGAAAGTAATCATCTTCTTATTAGAAGCAGTTAAATCAGTATAATGAGCAAGATAATACTTCTCTCCATTTACATCTATTTCTATCAATTGATTTATTTCAACATCATGTAATCTTCCATCTAATACTTCACTTTTTCCTTCTAAAGGATATTGAATTCTTGTTTTCATAACAATACCACCTCGTATTATATCCATTATATTATCTCATAAAAAAGATTAAATTGATATACAAAAAATAAAAAAATAGATAATTTTACTTATCTATTTCTTCATACGTTTCTTTTTCCATTACTCTCTTAAAATTATTAGGATCCTTCATAATATTATCGGTAATTACCATCATTCCTTCAACACCAGCTTGATCAGCTTCTTCCTTTTTTCTTCTCTCTTCTGGATCAGTAACAGCTTGTGTTTTAATAAAATCATAATAATCTGTCATCTCAGCATATTTATTAAAATATTCAGCACATCTCATATCCGGATAATTCCAAGGCTTTTGAAACATATTATAATGAATTAAATGTAAATCTTCATCTTTATAATCAGCATCTACATTTGGCATAAAATCCCAATACTTTTCAAAATGAACAATTCTATTTTTACATAAAGCATTTAAATAATCTTGATCAGGAGCAACTGTATCGAAATTATATTTAGTTAATAAATATAAGAATTTCTCCTCAATCTTCGAATCTCTTAATCCTTTAGTATTCATTACTAATACTCCAGAATTAATATAATCTTCCCATTTATCTACTCCTACACCTTCAACTACATAATCTTTAAACTCATCTACAAGTCTTACAACTCCATCAGTAGTTCCAGCAAGTAAATTATCACCTAATTCCATATTAAATAAATTAGCTATATCATCAACAACTACAATATCAGCATCTAAATATATAACCTTATCATATTCTTTAAACAAATTAGGAATAAAAATACGATAATAAATAGATAAAGAATAGTAATCTCTAAGTCTACTTTCTAATTCTTTCTCTATTTTTTCAATTTGTTTAGAAACATTTCTAAAAACAATATTATAGCCATCTTCTGCTAATGCAAGAATCCTCTTTTTATTATCTTCAGAAATATTTGTATTCAAAACATTTATTTCATAATCATGTTCTTTTGTATTACCATTTTCAATTAATGACTTAATTGCAACTGCCAAATAAGGAGCATAAGCATCGTCACAAGAAAAAAATACAGGAATCAATTGTTTGTTCATAATAATCTCCATTCTTAAAAAATCTTATTCTAAATTGTCAATTAATAACAATATCAACTTACCTTTTAAGTATACCATATATTTCATTCTTTATTCACAATTAATTAGAAGTATAACTAAATGTTATACTTCTTTTCCAATTTATCAGGTCCAAAAACAGCTTCTTCACTTTCAACTTTTTCAATTAAATTCATATTAGAATCATAAACCTGCCAATTATATTGTTTAGCATATTTAAGTATTTGTAAAATATTAACTAAAACTTCTTTGGATTTCCTTAACCAACTAAAAGGAAGAGCAACCCCTACAATTTTATCTAAAGGAATTTCATCCTTAACATGCCATTCATCAATAAACACAGAAACTCTATCTTTATTATAATCATATGCCTCACCTACTCTAATCTTTTTAGCATGAATAGCATCTATATCAGAAGCAATAATAAAACAAGGCATATTAAAAATCCATCCATAAAAAGAAGAATCCATATCTGCACTAAGATGACTAGGATTATCATAAACCCATCTAGTAACACTTACATAATCATCACCATTAAATAAAGTAAAATAGTGTTCATTACGTTTATTCTTACTCTTTATACCACCAGATTCAATTATATCAATCATTATTTCTAAAGCTGAACAATCTTCACCAGTTCCATGAAAAAAATATTCCATATGCCCCCACCGGTTCCTATTCTAACATAAAAAAAAGAAAATATTAATTATATTTTCTCTTTCTTATGATTTTATAAATTTCCATTACTATTATTATAGGAACAGCCATAAAGAATAAAACTAACATATGACTAGCACTAATAGGTTCTGTCTTCAAAATATGACTTAAGAATGGAACATTCATAATAATTAATTGTAAACCAATAGATCCAAAAATAGCTACCAAAACAAATGGATTACTAAATGGATTTGTCTTAAATACTGACTTCTTTTCAGAACGACAATTAAACACATGAATATTTTGCATGAATACCATTAAAGCCATAATATATCCACGTGCTATATTAACATCCATATTTAGTTTCTTTAATAGGAATACCCATACTAAGAAAACAACAAGTCCCATAAACACCCCAGATACTAATATTTCACCAGTTAATAATCTATCAAACACTGATTCCTTAGGATCTCTAGGTGGATCATCCATAATATCGTCTTCTTCTTTTTCAAAAGACAAAGCAAGATCTTGTAAACCATCAGTAACTAAATTTAACCACAATAACTGTACTGCAACTAATGGCATTGGTAAATTAGTCATAATAGCTAAAATAAAGAACAACACTTCACAAAGTCCACAAGAAACTAACATATATATAACTTTTCTTATATTGGCATAAGCGTTACGTCCTTCTTCAACACCAGAAACAATACTCATAAAATTATTATCAATAATAATCATATTACTTGTTTCTTTTGCAACATCAGAACCTCCACCCATTGCAACACCAATGTTAGCACTCTTTATTGCTGGCGAATCATTTACTCCATCTCCTGTAACAGCAACAAACTCTCCATTACGTTGTAAAGCATCAACAATTTCTAATTTTTGCAGTGGTGTAACTCTAGTGAAAACAGTTTTTGTTTTAATAAATTCGTCAAATGATTCTTGACCTTTTTCTAATTCTTGATCAATTAAACTACCATTTGCTACTTCATCATAAGATTTAACAATTCCTAAATCTTTAGCAATTGAATAAGCAGTTAAAGGATGGTCTCCAGTAACCATTAAAACTTTAATTCCCGCTCTTTTACAATTCTTAATACTCTCCTTAGCTTCTTCTCTTATCGGATCAATAAACGCTACTAATCCTAAGAATACCATTTTTGGAATATCTTTTTCATTATAAAACTCTTTTTTCCTAAAGCTATCACACTTGCTCTTCGCAAGAGCTATAACACGATAACCCTTACCAGCCAATTCTTCATTTTGTTTACTAATTAGATCTTTATCTAGTTTAACTTTTTTATTACCATCATACATTTCTGTACAAAAATCAAGTAATACATCAACAGCTCCCTTTACTGTTACAAAAGTATCTTCTGCATGTCTATAGAATACTGCAGAATATTTATTTTCTGACTCGTACGGAATTCCACCAATTATTTCGTTTTTATCATAATCAACATCAGCTTTTCTTGCTAATGTTAAAAAAGCAATATCTACACTATCTCCATAACTAGTCCAAATATCTTCAACACATTCAATTCCAGCTTCATTGTTTAAAAGACCCATTTGTGCAATTTCAAAAACACGCTCATTGTATTCTTTGTTTCCGGTTATTTTTCCATCATCATAATAACCAGTTCCACTTATTTTATATACTTCTCCATTAGGTAAAACGATTTCCTTAGCTGTTTGTTCATTTACTGTTAAAGTACCAGTTTTATCACTAGCAATAACTGTACAACTTCCTAAAGACTCTACAGCATTTAATTTCTTTACAATAACATTTCTCTTACTCATTCGCGAAGAACCAATTGTTAAAGCCAGAGTTAACGCTAAAGGTAATCCCTCAGGCATGGCTGAAACAGCTAAACTTACAACAGACATAAACACTTCTTCTAAGGCATATCCTTTTAATGACAACATTATAATTAATACAGAAGCTAGACAAACAATCAAAATACTAATTTGTTTAGTAAATCTATTCATTCTAACCGTCAAAGGTGATGGAGAATCTTCAGCTTCATTAACCTTTTCAGCTATTTTACCTATTTCTGTATTAACTCCTGTCCCCGTAACTACACAAGTACCACGTCCAGTAATTACATTAGTACCAGCATAAACCATATTTTTACTATCACTAATAGTTTTTACATCTGCACTAATCATTGCATTTTTAGTACTCTCTATTGATTCACCAGTTAAAATAGATTCATCAATACATAAATTACTACTAGATATTAATCTGGCGTCTGCAGATACTTTGCAACCAGAACTTAATAATACTATATCTCCAGGAACAACATTTCTAGCATCAATTTGTCTTTCTTTTCCTTCTCTAATAACATCTACTTGGACTCTTATCATATTTGCCAAAGCTTCAGCACTTTTATTTGCTCTCCACTCCTGAACAGTACCCATAATTGCATCTACCATTATTATAAAAACAATAGCAATTGCATCGGTATATTCTTTAATTGCAATTGATAATACTGCAGCAGCTATCATAATAGCTGTAATAGCATTACAAAACTGCATAAAAAAAATCTTAACAATACTATCTTTTTCTTTTTTAGGCAATTCATTAGAACCATACTTATTAAGTCTATCTTTAACTTCTTTACTAGTAAGACCCTCTTTTCTCGTTTCTAACTTTTCATATAACTCCTTCTCATTCATTTGTTGATAATCTTTCATGAAGTAAATCACATCCTATCGTCATTAATTATATCACAAAAAAGCCCTTTCTTAAAGGGCAAAACTATAATATTAATCTTACTACATCATTTTAAATACTTCTTAAACAAGTAACCATAGTTATCAATAAATATATCAACAACATCTTTAACAAAAATATCTAGTTCTTTTTTTTCAAAGACTAACATTTCATCATTATTCAATCTCTCATATATCTTTTCTAATCTACTAAAAATATCATTAATCTTCGATAAATCCATTTCTTCTACATAACAATTAAAACCATTTTTATCTATATATTTTCTTAGTTTATCTACATCTAAATTAATCTTATGTTTTTTTACTAAATAACTGTCACTTCTAGAATACTCTTTATATAAACTCTTTTTACTTATCTTACTAAAAAAAGATCTAGCTTTAATAATTCTTTCACTCTTTTTAATCTTAACATAATAAAAATTATCTCTTTCCGTAACAGGATTAAAATTAGAATCTAAAAAAGTTATTTGTTTTGGTAAAAATATTCTAAAATAATAATAATCAGTACATAAATGAAAAAAATATGCTAATGTTTCAATATGCTTTTTTATTTCTTTTTCATATTTCTCTAAGAAAACATCACAATTAGGAAACTCTAATATTTTATTGGTTTTTCTCCGAAAATGAGTAATTCTTTTACTCTTCTGAATATTCTTTTTATTAATAAATTCATCTAAAGAATAATCTATATCAACTTGTTTAATATCAGGAATCATATTACCAATTATAAATTTTGTTTTATCTTCATTAGTTAATTTTAATCTACTAATCAATTCTTTTGCACAAGCTGTATGTCCAATATAAGATGGCATGATATCACTCCTAACACTTATTTATTCTTTTTTTCCAAATCTTTTAAAATCCAAGACATTATTAATTCTACCACATAATTTACTTGATTATCAGTTAATTCCACTCCTTTTTTTATTTTATGCCATTTTTCTAAACATCCTCTGCAACAAGTTGCAGTTGCATGTCTAGCAATAAAAACAGGATGTCCCTTCATCGGTGTTTGCTTCCCATCATTAACTATTATTGCTGGTTTTAAATTTTTTTCTATAAAATCATAAGCATGACTTCTTATGGTATCTATTCCCTTTTTATTTATGTAATCAACCATATAATTACGCAAATGAAAAGAAGATCTAAATTTAGATCTAGACAATTCATCTAACTTCTTATTTATAATCTCCTTCGCTCTACTGTTCATCAAATCACTTCTTATAAAGAATTATTAATTACATTTTTTAACTCTAAAACTATATCTTCGTAAGTAATACTTATATCAACGTCATGAATTTCATTTTCTACAGCTTTCTTTACTTCTATACTAACTTTGGCAATTGCTTCAACACTTGTTTTATCACTATCAAGAATATATAAAGTATTATCATCTGTAATAACATAATATTTTTCTTCATCAAAAGCAGAAACATATATTACATGACTAACCTTTAATGGTTTACCAACCTTTTTATCAACTATATGTTCTTTATCAAAGCCAATCTCTCCATCTAAAGTAATATATAAATACTTTTTAAAGGAACTATTCTCATTTCCATAACATAAAGGTAATTCAAAATTTCCTTTTTCGATTGTTTTAGAACTAATAATTACTCCATTATCTTCAAAAGTAACCAAATGTATTCCACTATCATTTTCTAAAACAAAATCTACTAAAGCACTACAAACACTATGTCCACCTTCATGTGGATAATAAAGTCCAATTCTTTTGATTTTTTCAGTACTTTTTATTATTGAATAATCTGTTCCTTTTCTACGATATAAAGTTCCATCTTCACCTAGGATTATTGCATTACCATTAGATTCATTATAAGCAACATATCCATTAACAATACTTCCCTTTATATTTATAGTTTCTTTCTTTTCAATCCACTCAATATCTAACTCACTTGTTTTATAATCACTCAAACTAAAATATTGTGAATATAATTTATCCGTATTCAAATAATCTTTTTCATCATTCAAAATATATCTTATTTCTTCAGTATTTCTAGATATTTTCTTTTCTTCTTTCTTACCACAACCACTAATTAAAATACTAAAGACAAATAAAACAATTACTAGTTTTAAAAATCTTTTCATTAATAATCCTCTATCCTATACATCCTTACATTTCTTTTTTCCAAAGACCATGAAGATTACAATATGCATAAACTACCATACCTTCTTCATAATCAAATAATGCCTCAGGTTTATCTCCAGGTTTATAAAAATATTTAACAACACTATCACTATATTCTGCAGCTATCCATGGAATATAGTGCTCTTCAGTCATTGGATGTTCAACCTCTCCAACTTTAACAAATAAATGATCTCCTTGTAACTCACAAAATGGAACATGTTTTTCAACTGCAGCATCTACACTACCTGGAACTAGTTCTTTCATTAATTCTCCACAACATGTTAAAGAATCACACTTTTCATCTAAAACTTCTACAAGTTCACCACATTTTAAACATTTAAAAATCTTCATATTATCACTCCTACCTAGATTTTATCATAAATAAAAAGATACTTAAATCACTTTTTAGTATCTTTTTTTATTTCAATTGGATTAACATGAATAACAGTTAAATAAATTTCTTCAACTCTTTTATGAATATCTTTTTCTAATCTATCAGCTATTTCATGACTTTCAAATGTACTTAAATTACCATCTACAAAAATTGAAAAATTAACCATATATTTATATCCTACTGGAGTTGCATTAAAATGATTAATCTTAACTATCTCTGGATATTCATCTATTATAGCTAACACTTGATCTTTAGTTTCACTAGATATTGTTTTATCCATCAAAACATCATAACTTTCAATAAATATCATAATACCAGTATAAACAATCCACATTGCTATTAAAATACCAACAACACCATCTACATATCTAATATGATAATAAGAAAGTATTACTGATAATAAAGTTAACAATGTAATAAATACATCATTACGATGATCCTTACTATTAGCTTCTACTAGTAAATTATGATGTTTTTTACCAACCTTACTTGTATATATATATAGTAATAATTTAGTAACTATTGTTATAATACAAACCACTATTAACCAAATACTATAATTATAAACTTCTACATTAATAATAGACATTACAGAATCATATATAACCTTAACCCCAAGTAAAATCATCGTAATACTTATTAACATGGCATAAATATATTCTGCTTTACCATGTCCCATATTATGATCTTCATCGGCTTTTTTACTAGCAACATGATTCCCAATATAAGTCATAAAAGAATTGAATATATCAGAACCACTATTAACAGCATCTGCTATCATCGCTTGACTATGACTAATAAAACCAATAATAATCTTAATAATAAATAAGAATATATTTCCTAAGATACCAAGAATTGATGCCTTTTTTGTATCATCATATCTTTTCATTTTATTCATCCCTTTTTAGTTTAAAAGTAGATTATTCATCTACTATATTATTATCTTTATCAAAATGTACATCAATAACTTTTCGTGATGCTAAATAATCACACATATGTACAAATTTTTGCTCAGGTGTTTTTGGAATTGGTAAAATAACATCACTATAATCACTAGTATTAAACCTACCCATATGTGAAGAAATACACTCACATAAGAATTCAATATCATCTTTACTTATTTTTAAATCCTTTTGATACTTCTTAATAAAATCACATGCAACAATCGGATGATCAAATCTTGTATATTGCTCTTCCTTTTCATAACCCTTTTTAACACTATCATGTAACACTAGAGCCATAATTATTAAATCTTTAGTACGAACTGGAAACTTATAAATTCCAAATAATTCATAAGCCATTCTAACAGCACTTTTAGTATGTCTTACTAAACCACCATCACCAGTTGCATAACTTGGGTGATACTTTCCTGTACTACTAGCTGGAATAGTAAAAAAATAATCAGGAATCTTATCTATCATAAAACTCAATGATTCTTTAACATCATCATTATAAATATAACTTAATTCCTTTTTAAAAACTTCCACCTTTTCCATAATATCACCTACCTAATTATAACATAAAAAAAAGAAGATTACTCTCCTTTTAATAAACTCATAATTCTTTCACTTTCTTCTTTTTTTACTTCTTCATCTTCTAAAGATTTAGCATAAAACTTATATAAGCCAATATTAGAATCATAATTAACATCACTTAAATTTCCTAAATACCAATAATCTTCTTTTCCTGTAACAGGATCCGTAATAGGAACTTTAATTTTTTCTTGAAGATTTATAAACTCTTCAACACTATCTAAATATCCAACTGAAATACCAGCAAAAGATATTTCCATTAACTTACGTCCTAAATATCCTAAACTTAATAGAACTATTAAAATAAACATTGCTGTTTGTAATAATCCTGGCTCTATTACCCTACTAGTCATTATAATTGCTTCAAAAGATAAAAATAAATCTATTAAACTCTTAATAAAAGACCATTTGATTTCTTTTTGTAAAAAAGCATGATAATCTTTTGCATATCTATCGAATTGTTCCTTCATATGATGTAAATAAACATTATAGTTATGGACTGAACTAAACTCTTGTGTTTCTTCATGTCCATCTGCATATATAACTTTAAAAGACTTAACATCATCATTTAATTCTATTCTAGTAATATAATCCTTTTGATCTTGTTTTCTTAATGTAATATCTTCCATAGAAATCACCCTTTTCGGTAAAGCATATATTAATAGAATACATAAAAAAAAGCAAGTAATTACTTGCTTTCAGATTTTAATACAGCCAAGAATGCTTCTTGTGGTACTTCTACTTTACCAATCTGTTTCATTCTCTTCTTACCAGCTTTTTGTGCTTCCAAAAGTTTCTTTTTACGTGAAATATCTCCACCATAGCATTTAGCCAAAACATTTTTTCTTAATGCTGCAATATTTTCACGAGCAATAACTTTACTACCAATACTTGCTTGTAATGGTACTTGGAACAACTGTCTTGGAATAATATGTCTTAAATTCTCAACAATCGCTTTACCTCTATTATAAGCAAAATCTTTATGAACGATTATACTTAAAGCATCAACTATATCCCCGTTTATTAAAATATCCATTTTAACTAAATCGCTAGCTTTATACCCACATATTTCATAATCAAATGAAGCATATCCTTTAGTCATACTCTTTAACCTATCATAAAAATCATATACTATTTCTGCTAAAGGTATTTCATAATGAATATCTACTCTCGTTGGATCAATATAGTCCATTCCGATGTAATCTCCACGTTTTCCTTCACATAACTCCATAATCGGACCGATATAATCACTTGGTACAAAAATACTAGTTCTAATATATGGTTCTCTTATTTCTTTAATCTTAGTTCTATCTGGCATTTTAGTTGGTGAATCAACTTCTTCTATTTCACCATTATTTAATACTACTTCATAAATAACACTAGGACTTGTAGCTATAACATCTAAATCAAATTCTCTCTGTAATCTAGTCATTATAATATCCATGTGTAATAATCCTAAGAATCCAGTTCTAAAACCAAATCCTAAAGCTTCTGAGTTTTCTGGTTCAAAAACTAAACTAGCATCATTTAATTGTAACTTTTCTAAAGCTTCACGAAGTGCTGGGAACTTATTAGGTTCTACTGGAAAAATTCCACTATATACCATTGGTTTCATTGGTTGGTAACCAGGAAGTGGTTCACTTGCTTCACTTCTTATTGTGGTCATAGTATCACCTACACGGACACTTCTAATATCTTTAATTGATCCACTAATCCATCCTACTTCACCAGACACTAGTTCGCTTTTAACTTCTTCTTTAGGATGATTAACACCTAGTTCTACTACTTCATGTGTATCTTTAGTTGCTAACATCTTTATTGTATCTTTAGAAGTAATCTTTCCATCAAATACTCTTACTAATGCAATAACTCCACGATAAGCGTCAAAATGACTATCGAAAATTAACGCTCTAGTTGGTGCATCATTGTTAATTTGTGGTGCTGGAATTCTTTCAATTACTGCTTGAATTAATTCTTCAACACCTTCTCCAGTTTTACCACTACAAAGTAGTACTTCTTCTTCCTTAAAACCTAATACATCATGTAATTCTTTCATTACCTTAGGTATATCTGCATTAGGTAAATCTATTTTATTAATAACTGGAATAATAACTAAATCATCATTCATAGCTAAATAAAGATTAGCAAGTGTTTGCGCTTCAATTCCTTGAGCTGCATCCACGACTAAAATAGCACCTTCGCAAGCTGCTAAACTTCTTGATACTTCATATGAAAAATCGACATGTCCTGGTGTATCAATTAAATGTAATTTATAATCTTCGCCATTATAATTATAATTTAATTGAACGGCATTTAACTTAATAGTAATTCCTCTTTCTCTTTCAAGATCCATACTATCAAGAATTTGATCTTTCATATCATGTTTATCTACTCCACCAGTAATCTCTAAGATTCTATCGGCAAGAGTTGATTTACCATGATCTATATGAGCAATAATACTAAAATTTCTAATATTTTCTTGCTTCATAATTCTTCACCTGTTACAAATTATAACATATTAATTACCAAATAAAAAGAATTACGATTCTGAACACGTAATTCTATTTTCTTTGAAATATGCTAAATAATTATCATAAGTGACTTTATCTTTTTTAAAATCATCAAAAGCTTTTTTAAAAGCGGTCTTATCTCCCTTTAAACTAAACTGTATTACATTACCATTATTAGTCCTACTTCTACTATATCCTGGGAAGTCATTATATAATTCATCAAGAAATTCATCAACCAATTTCTTTTGTTCGCCATTTAGTGTTTTATAACCAGCCAAATTATAGACAATTTGAATATTTGATGAATGTAATTCATTATTTCTAGAAAAAGCTTCATTTTGATAAACTGGGAAACTAGCTGTAAAAATATAATCTATTCCATCATAATCTTCTACAGGTCCTAAAGGTTCTTGATATCTACACGTTATATATTTAAAATCAATTACTTTTTTAGTATTACTTGTTGTATTAGTATTTGGTTTAGGTGTAGTCTTAGTTTCTTGCTTTGGTTGTTCTGTTTTTTTCTCTTCCTGTTTTACTTCTTCTTTTTTTGGCTCTTCTTTTTTTTGTGTTTCTTCTTTTTCTTCTTGTCTTACTTCCGTAGTATCATTATTACTCTTTTTATGTTCAAAGACTTTTTGATCTTTAAATAAATACCAAAATCCACCAACCATAGCGACTAAAACAACTAATAATACAACAATCTTTAATATATCCTTCATTTATAATCACCACCATAATTATAACACAAAAAAAGAGGAATTAATCCTCTTCATATTTACATGATGAACAAACTATCTTCTTAGCTTTCTTAACTAACATTTCACCACATTCTGGACATTTATTTCCAGTTGGTTCATCCCAATAAGCAGTTTTACATTTAGGATAGTTATTGCATCCATAGAATACTTTACCTTTACGGCTCTTCTTTTCAACTATCTTCCCACCACAATTAGGACAGTCACAGATTTCTTTTTCTTCTGGTTTTTCTTTTTTGATATATTTACATGTTGGATAGTTTGAACAAGCTGTAAATTCGCCGTATCTACCATTTCTTAATACTAATGGACTTCCACATTCAGGACATGTCTCACCAGTTTCTTCAGGTTTTTTCTTTTCTATATTTTTAAATGCTGCTTCAACTAATGGTTCAAACTCATCATAGAATTCTCTTAATAACTTAATGTTATCAATTTTAGCATCAGCAATTTCATCTAAATCTTCTTCCATATTAGCAGTATATTTAGTATTAATAATACCACTAAATCCTTTTTGTAATAAATCAGTAGTTTCAATACCAATTTGTGTAGGTTTAAAATGCTTTTCTTCTACCACTACATAATCATGAGTTTTAATATTTTCTATAATTGTTGCATAAGTAGAAGGTCTACCTATACCTAGTTTTTCTAATTCTTTAATTAAACTAGATTCAGTATATCTAGGAGCAGGCTTTGTTTCGTGTCTTTCCTTTAATACTTCTAGTGCTATTAAGTATGTGATACCTTCTAGATCTGGAAGTATTACATCTTCACTACTTTCATATTTACCATATACTTTTAAATAACCATCAAATATTAAAATACTACCAGTAGCTTTAAATTCATAATCATTATTAATTAGCGTAATTGCTGTAGCTTTAACTTTAGCATCAGCCATTAAACATGCTAAGCTACGAGCATATATTAAACTATATAATTTAAATTCATCTGGTGTTAAATACTTTTTCATTTCCTCAGGAGTACGATAACAACTAGTTACACGAATACCTTCGTGAGCATCTTGCATATTATCAGTCTTCTTTTGCTGTTTAACAGCACCTACATATTTATCACCATAAGTCTTTTTAATAAATTCAAATGCTTCATTAATAAATTGAGGAGATAATCTTTCACTATCAGTACGCATGTAAGTAATTAAACCTACTGTCTCACTACCAATATCAACACCTTCATATAACTTTTGTGCTATACGCATTGTCTTACTACTTGAAAATCCTAATTTATTAATAGCTGTTTGTTGTAAGGTAGAAGTTTTAAATGGCATTACACCACTCTTCTTCTTTTCCTTACAATCAATATCTTTAATTTCATATTTTTCATCTAATGAAGCAATAACCTTATCTGTTTCTTCTTCTGTTTTAAGTTCAATCTTTTTTCCTTTGTATTTTTCCAAGTCAGCATCAAACTTATCAAACTTAGCTGTTACTGACCAATACTCTTCAGGTTTAAAAGCTTCAATTTCTCTTTCACGATCAACAATAAGTTTTAATGCTACGCTTTGTACTCTACCAGCAGCCTTACCACCAGTTTTAGCTTGTACTACCCTAGTTAATCTAAAACCTATAATACGATCTAGTATTCTTCTAGTTTCTTGACTCTTAACTAAATTAGCATCAATGTCATGAGCATTTTTAATAGCATCTTGAACTACTTGTTTAGTAATTTCGTTAAAAGTAACACGCTCATAATTATTCTTTAAACCTAAAGCTTCTTTTAAATGCCAACTTATTGCTTCCCCTTCACGGTCAGGGTCGGTTGCTAAATAAATTTCATCAGCATCCTTAGCTAACTTCTTTAAATCAGAAATAACTTTTTTCTTACCCTTAATAGGAATATAATTAGGAGTAAAATCATTATCGACATCTACTCCTAAACCGAATTTACCAGTTGTAGCTAAATCTCTAATATGTCCCATTGAAGCAACTACTTTAAAGTCATCCCCTAAGTACTTTTCAATAGTCTTACTTTTACTTGGAGATTCCACTATAACTAATTTCTTCATACTATTATCCTTTCTAATCTTTGTTGTTTATATTAATTATTGTTGATTTGCTCTTGTTGTTGCTGTTGCTTTTTAGCTTCTTCTTCAGCTTTTTGCTTAGCTTCTCTTTCCTTATCTTTTTTAATTCTCAATTCCTCTTTAGCATCATGTAAATGCTTAAAGTAATTAGTCTTAATAGCTAAATTAGACATTGAGATACGATTCTTAATAGTAGTATTAATCTTTTTAATTTCTTCAGCAGAATATGTATCATTTGCATTCTCATATGTAATCTTACCTGTAGATGCACTATAGAATGCCTTCTTATCTTTCCATGATCCGTCTGCAAAATAAACTCTACCATCATATGATGGTGAGAACAAATCTTTACCAGCATATAATCTAGGATCATAATTTAAATTAAATAAATTACCAATTGTAGGAACCATATTCATATAAGATGTGTACTCACTATGCATTTGAGGAGTTTGTTTAGCATTATAAATAATAAAGGGTGTTCTATCTCTTTCAAATTGCTTAGTAACATTATAATCAAAATATGAATTTAATGTTGAAGTAGTTAATCCATATGGATAATGGTCAGAATATAATACTATAACTGTATTATCTAATTTACCTTGTTTTTCTAATCCTTTTAACAAAGTATCTATTGCTAAATCGAATTCATGTAACTTAGATAAATATCTCTTAAGTGAAGTATTATACTTAGTATCTTTATATAAATCAAGGTATTTGTCACCAAGTGTACTACTAATAGTATATGGTTGATGCGCAGATACAGATGTAATCCATGCTGCGAACTTATCTTGTTTTTCAGTAATCTTTAAAACATGTTCTATTAATTCAACATCAGATGGCCATTCTTGATATACATTACTATATGGTATACGTAACTCTTGAACACCATAGAAGTGTTGACTTCCCATATTTGGATGATAAGTCTTTCTAGCATAGTATTGATCAGTATAATTATGGTAACTAGATGTAGTATAACCAGCATTCTTAAATAGATTTAATAAAGCCTCTGGATAAACATTATTCTTATAATAGTTAGCCGTACAGAAATTATTAATAGTATATAAAGATACCATTCCACTCATTTCATTATTACCTGTACTACAACTATTTCTAGGTGAATAATTATTCTCCCAAGCCCAACCTTGAGTATATAATTTATTAACATTTGGGAAGAACTTTTCATCTAAAACGATATTGTTAGTAGATTCCATCATAATAACAATTAAGTTCATATCTTCAAAAATACCAGTTAAATCATTCTTATCTGTTATTTCTTGACTAATAAAATAATTACTTAATTTCTTATAATTCTTATTTCCTTCATTAGCGATAACTTCTTTCCACAAACTATCATCAATATAACGAGTATAATCACTTGCTACTTGCTCAACAATTTCATAACCATCATCAAATTCAGAACCCTCTTCAGCAATAACAGGTGGAATAATTATTCCTTTAACATCTAATAAAGCATAACCGTTATAACCAAATACAGATACTGCTATATTTGGAATATCTGGATTCTTAAACAGTTCCTTAGTAGTTTTTAATTGAAGATCATTTTGCATGAACTTAGCACCTAACATATAGTAATAAGCTCCACACAAAGCAAGGGCAATAATAATTGCGTTAATTTTACTATTAATACTACTCTTCTTTCTTTTTTTCTTTCTTATTTTATCATTTTGTTCTTTACGATCATCGCTATTAAACTTATCTGAGAAATCTATTTCATCGTTTCTTTCTAAAACTTTTAAACGATGATCAAAGAAAATATAGAATATCAAAACTAAAATACATGGTATACCAATTAACCAGTATTGCCATTTAAATGATTGAATATAATCTGAAATATAATCTTTAACAGCACCCATTTGTGTAGAAGTACCTAAAGACATATAAACACCTAAATAGTTATAAAAACCTGCTTGTGCTATTGCATAAACTGTAGATGCAACTACCACAAGAGCAGATAATACACAACTAACAATTCTACCCAATAAAGAGAATAAGGCACTTAAAATCAAAGATATTATATTAATACCCACAAAGATTCTTAATAGTGACCAATCTAATACTGGCAACTCTAATACTGCTCTAAAGATAATTTCACTTGCAAACATTGAAATTGTTAGCAAAAAATAATTCTTAAATACGTTATTATAAAATGCTTTCATCCACTAACCACAACTTTCTCTACTTTTTAATTAAATCACTAACTGGTTTATAAGTAAACCTATAATTTTCCAAAACCCCATATTTTTTTAAATTTTCTATATGACTCTTTGTCGGATACCCTTTATGTTTAGCAAAACCATATTCTGGATATTTCTTATCCAACTCATACATCATTCGATCTCTCGTAACCTTAGCTATAACGGAACCTGCTGCTATACTTAAAGATAAAGCATCACCATGAATAATGTCTTTATAAGGAATACTTTGATTATCTAACTTCATTGCATCGCTTAAAATAAACTCGGGTTTAATCTTCATATCTTCAATAGCTTTCTTCATAGCTAATCTAGATGCTTCTAAAATGTTTATTTCATCAATAGTTTTAGCATCAACTATCCCTATTCCTACACTAATAGCATCATTCATAATTATATCATAAAACTGTTCTCTTTTCTTCTCAGATAATTTCTTACTATCGTCAAGACCAGGTAAACTATAATTAACTGGTAAAATAACACATGAAGCAACAACAGGTCCTACTAAAGGTCCTCTTCCTACTTCATCTACCCCACCAATTAAAGTAATACCTTGTTCATATAATTCCTTTTCATATTTTAATAAATCAATGTCTTTTTCCTTTACCTTCATATCTACTAACAAGCTCCTCATTTACTGCCATTTCTTTTAAACTAGATATATCTAGTTTTTTTATATCTACTTTTGATAGATAATCTAACACTTGTAATTCATTATCAAATAATTGATATGGTTTATTATATGTCCCTTTAACAAACATCTTACAAAACTCTCTATCACTAGCATGTACTAGGTTATTCCAATTATAAATTCCGTAACCAGAATCTCTTATTACACTAAATCTAGCATACATCTTATTTAATCCAATCATAAAATCTCTAGGACTATTTAATAACTTATTAATTCTAACTGTATTATCTAAATTTTCTATATAACCTAAAAATAAATATTTCTCATAAATACTATCTACAGTATTTAATAATGCTGGATAAGCTGTAAGTATTTTAATTGCCGCCTTAGTATCCAAATCTAAAGCATATAAAAATTCAAGTAATTTATTTGTCTTCTCCTCAACAAAATCGATACTTCTCCCATGTTCTAAGTAAGCTGCCATCTTAAGCAAAAAAGCACTTTGTTCTTTAAAGCTCACTTCACCAAGTAACAATTTTTCATAAAACAAATCCTTGAATTCTTTTTTCATCTAATCAATCCTATCAAAAGTAATATTCTTTATTCTTTCGTTTTTAATATCTTCTAATATTGCTTTACTAACTCTTGTATAGTCAACTTCACCACCTGAAACAATAGCACCTATTTTTCTTCCTATAGTTTCATATACATCTACAATATTATCTTCATTAACTTCCTCTACATTATATCTCTCTTTTAACTTTTCTGGATAGTATTTATATAGCATTTCTAAAACATGTACTGCAACTTTTCCTAAAGGAAGTATATCTTGTGGTATAGCTGCTAAAGCTGCTAAATTACAAGCTAATACTTGATCATCTAATTTAGGCCATAAAATTCCAGGACTATCCAATAACAAAATATTACTATCAGTCTTTAACCAAGTTAAATTCTTTGTAACTCCAGGATTATTCCCAACATTAGCAACTTTTCTTCCTGCCATTCTATTAATTAATGTACTCTTACCTACATTAGGAATTCCTATAACTAAAGCTCTAATATCTTTTTTAGCTAATCCTTTATTTTCTCGTTTATCTTGAATTTCTTTAGTGATTTCATGAGTAAAATCAATTATTTCTTTAACCGTATTATTTTGTGATAAATCTACAAGTATTACATGATAACCCAATTCTTCATAATACTTAACCCATTTTTTAGTTTCTTCTAAATCACATAGATCTTTTTTTGTCATTATTAAAATTCGTGGTTTATCTTTTAATAATTCATCTATATCTTTAATCTTAGAAGATTTAGGCATTCTGGCATCTATTATTTCATAGACAACATCAATTAAACTATACTTTTCTTTAATCAATCTCTTAGTCTTAGCCATATGACCAGGATACCAATTTATTTGATTATTATTACTCATAGATATCACTCCCTAACTATTTTATTATAACATAAAAAAAGGCACATAATTGTACCTTTTTATTTAATGGTTTTTTATCTAATTTTAAATGCTTTACCAGTTATAACACCAAATTGAATTGTTAATGATGCATCTGAATCATTTTTTACTTTTTCAGGAACAGCAATAACTCCCTTTGCTTTATAAACAGTATCATCTAAAACTTTATATTTATTATTATTAATGTACATATTACTCAATGCTGAAGCTCCACCTACTGTATTGCTATCTCTACTAAGGAAAAAAACAAATAAAAAAATAGATTTATACAAATCTATTTTTAGAGTAATACATTAAATATATATTGCAGTATAAATAAGAATGAGAATATGTAAACAATTGGTGAAATCTCTTTGCCTTTACCTATTATTAAACCAATAATTGTGTATGCTATAAATCCAAATTGAATACCAGTACTAATTGAATACCCTAACGGGATCATAATAATTACAAAGAAGGCAGGAATACCAATTACATAATCTTTAAAATTTATATTACCAATATTTTCTAACATTGATGCTCCAACCATTACTAATATTGGTGCTACAGCAGCCATAGGAACACATTTTATTATTGGTGCTAAAACAAGTGATAGCATCATACATAAAGCTACAAACACTGATGTTAAACCTGTTCTACCACCAGCTTCTATTCCACTACTACTCTCAATATAAGTAGTTACATTACTTGTTCCCAGTAATGATGCAAACGTTGTTCCAAGACAATCCGCAAAAACAGCTTTTTCTAACTTAACAGGTAAATTACCTTTCTCATCAACTTTAAATATTCCGGATTTTTTACCAGTACCAATAAATACTCCTATCGTATCAAATAAATCTGAAATACATAAAGTAAATATCGTCATAGCTATTATCAAGAAAGAAGACTTAACAGAGAACAAACCAACCAAATCTAGTTTTAAAAAAGTTTCGCTAATATTAGGAATAATTGTGTAATTAGAAAAATCAGGAACACCTGTTACTTTCATTGGAATACCAATTATTGTTGTTAAAAGGATACTTATCAAATATGCACCCTTTACTTTCTTGACCACTAATATAACCGTAATAATTAATCCGATTAAAGCAAGAACAACCCCTCTAGTAGAAAAGGTACTTAATTGTGGAACTACATCATTAGCTATTCCGTTAGTAACAGAACTAGCTCCAAAAGAAATAATTCCTGCATCAACAAGACCTATATATGCTATAAAAAGTCCTATTCCAACAGTTATAGCTTCTTGTATATAAACTGGAATTGACTTAATTATTTTCTTTCTAACACTTGTTAACGTAATAATCAAATTAATAATTGAACAAACAAAAACCATTGCCAAAGCTTGTTGCCAAGAATAACCTAAAGTTCCACAAACTGTATAAGTAAACAAACTAGCAAGGCCTATTCCTGCACATTGTGCATAAGGAACATTAGCAATCAAACCTAAAAGTAATGTTCCAATTATTGAAGCGAATATTGTTGCACCATAAACCGCTTGATAATCCATTCCTGTTTGACTAAGAATTGATGGAATAACAAATAAAGCATAAGACATCGCCATAAAAGTAGTTAAACCGGCAATAAACTCTTTAGAAACAGTTGTTTTATTTTCTTTTAGTTTAAATAATTTATTAAGCATAATTTCACTATCTTTCTTGTATATTTTTATTATATCATACAAAAATAAAAAACTAGATTACTCTAGTTTTCAACTTGTCAATTAGTTTTCTATGAATAGGTCTAATAAAGTCACACATCGTATCATTATCTGCTTCTGCAAAATCAATCCATTTTGCACCTTTAGATTCATCTTCTCTAAATACTAATGGAATTGAATCATCAGCTTCCATAATATAAACTACATCAAAATGATCATGTGCAGAAACATACTTACCACGTTTAACATGTCCTTTAGTTGGAGCTGTCTGGATAGAAAATATTTCTTTGTCTAATACTTTAGCTTTTAATCCTGTTTCTTCTTCAACTTCTCTTACTGCAACTGATAATAAATCTTCTTCACCATCAGCATGCCCGCCAGGATATATCCAACCATCATTTATAATATGATAAACTACCAGCATTTTATTTCTATCTTTATTAACTACAAATGCTGATGCCGAAAAATGACCAAAAACATTATCTCTTGTTAATACATCATCAAATGTGTCCATAAATTTTAACATTTGTTCCTTATCTTTCTCTTCTTGTTCATTAAATGGAACATACTTTTCAATTTGTTTTCGTAATTTCATTATCTTATCCTTCTTTCCTTTATTACTTCCAACATAATCCATTCTTTATTCTTATTCTCTGCATGAATATTATATCAAAAAAAGTAGAGTTCACCTCTACTTTTTTATAATAATTCCTTTTCGATAAACTTTGCTACTCCATCATGATTATTATCTTCTTTAGTTATAAAATCTGCTATCTCTTTTAATTCATCACTAGCATTTTTCATAGCAACTTTATAATGACAAGCTTTAAACATCGATAAATCATTCATTGAATCACCAAAACACATCGTCTCGGTTCTTTTAATGTTTAATTCTTTTATTAATTCTTTAACAGCATTCCCTTTAGAGTTACCTTTAATATTTAAATCACAATAATATGCTCTTCCTGTTGGTAGATCCTTATTCATATTTGTATTTGAAACTTGAATGTTTCCTATCTTAAGAATAGCATCTCTAACTTTTTCCATATCTTCTTTAAAAATACTACTGATAATAATTTGCGTTACATTTTCCTTAATCTTTTTAATATCTCTAATCTTTTTACCTCTTTTAAATTTATGGTAATTATAATCTCCATATCTATAACAACCTTCAATAACATTTAACAAGCATTCAACTTTGTTTTCTTTACATATTTCACCAATTAGAGCACAAATGTTTTTTGGAAAAACGGACTCGAATATAACTTTTTTATTCAAATAATCATATACAACTGAACCATTATCTGCAATAACATAATTACTACATTTAGCTTTAATACTTTTGTTAACGGCATAACTGGTCATTCTACCAGAACAAATAACTGAAAGAATATCTTTTTCAACTAATCTTCCTAAAACTCCCCTAGTATAATACGACGTTACTCTTCTTTTATTATCAACTGTTCCATCGATATCTAAAAATATACACTTTATGCCTTCCATATCTACCATCCTACCACTGTTTAATTATACCATAAAAAAACAGGATTACTCCTGTTTATTATTTCTTCTTTGCACAGATTTCACGCAGTGCAGAAAATATAGCAAATATTAATAACGCAATTAAGACTACAATAACAACTTCTTTACTCTTATTCTCTTTGGCTTCAATATTTTCATTTAAAACCGTTACAACTGGTCTAATTCCGTGACCAATTGGATATTCTAAATATCCACATTCTCCTCTACCAATTGCACATAAGAAACCTTCATTTGAAATAAAGTAATCATTAAATTCACTTTCACGAATACTTAATCCATTACCATCATTTTTAAATCCACTACCTACCCAATAAGTAATGTCATAAACCCAATTATATTCTTTAGGAACATATTCTTTAATATCCATCTTTCCGATATAAAAATCCTCACGGTTAGTTACATCCATCATCTTTTCTGGATATACAAGATTAACTTCTACTTTAGAACCATGTATCTTTTCTATTAGACTTAAAAAACCATCTAATGTCATAAAAGAAACATCTTCCACTTTTAATTCTTGTCTTTTCAATTCTTCTTTATAACCTACAATATAATCTTTAAAAGAAGAACCTTCTAAAACTAAATTTCCTTTTTCGTCATATACATTTTCACGTTCAACTTTATCATGAATTGCTTCATATCCCCAAATTGGATTCATATAAGTAATACCATATAAAGGAAGAACAGATTTCCCATCTTTTAAGAAAGTACCAACAGCTTTTGAATCTTGTAAAACATGCTCAGATTCTACTCTTTCATAAATTCTACAAGTTTTTAAATTAAAAGTCATATCATATACTGGATAAGAATAATAGAACTTATCACTTACAGTAGACACTAATTCCTTACAATAACTCTTAGCTGCTTTTAAAAACTTTTTATAATCATTCTTATAAACAGGAGCCTTTTTATCTACTTCAATTTGTGAGATATTATCTCCTACTAACAAATTATATTTAGCTAACATTTTAGTTTGTTTATCATCATGATCTACAACATAAAATGATTCAGTACCACATTTAATTTCATCCCCAATATCTTTTCCTGTACCACTAATAACCTTACAAGTTTCTGCTTTAACTAAGAAAGGTACACACATAATAAAAGTTATAATCAATAATAAAACTTTCTTCATAAATAACACTCCATCTCTACTAAAATTATAGCATCCAAATAACATTATTTAAAGCAACAATGAATAATGTTTTGTTTAAAAAATATTAAGTATTTACCATACTCTATTCCTCACATAAAAAGAGAGATATAATTCTCCCTATTTATTATGAATATCAATTTGTGTAAATGGTACTTCAATATTATTTTTTTCAAGTCCCACTAATATTGCTCTAATTGTATCTCTTCTAACTTGTAATTTCTTTTCCGGATTACATGTTACTTCGATTAAATACTCTATATAAGAATCAGCTAGTTCAGTAACACCTAGATATCTATAAGACTCTACTTCTTTATTCTTTTTAACTAATTCTAAGATATCATCTACAGCTTTTTCAGCTTTATCAACTTTCACTTCATAAGGCATTGGTATTTTAACATGCACCAAATTAGATACTATTTCTGCCTCATCAATATTTCTATTAGCAATTGAAACAATATTTCCAGTTCTTATATCTTTGATTCTTGTTGTTTTTAAACCAATAACAAGAACTTTTCCTTCCATATCACGATATTTAACAATATCTCCAACTTTAAAATAATCATCAGAAATAATACTACTTCCTCTAATAATATCCTTCAACCAGTCTTGGATAGCTAAACCAAAAACAACACCAAATATTCCAACTCCAGCTAACACTGATGAAACATTAACTCCACAAGTTTGTAAAATAATTAATAATGTTAAAACAATAAAAATTGATCTAATAATACTTTTTAATAACTTTAAATATGTTTTTCCTTTACTACTAGTAAATGCTTTCTCTTCACTTTTATTTAAAGCAAGAATAACGACTTTATAAAGAATAACACTGATTACTATTATTAATAGTGAATGCACTCCTCTCGTAAACCAAACATTTTCAAATAAATCTTTAACCTTATCCATAAATTCCTCCTATAAATTATACGCAAAATACGTGATTAATATCATTAACGCTAATAAAACAATTATAATTGATAATATTATAAAATGTTTTTTCTTTTCTGAATATAATGTTCCTATAAATTCTCTTATAAATGCATTAACCCAAAAATATATCTTTGTTTTACCACCAACACCTTCTAATAATAAACCTTGGCTAGTAGCAAGTAATCCTGCTCTAAACACGTGATAATTAGTTGTTGCATAAGCAATATTAGCATCTTTCTTCTTAATTAATTTATTAGAATACATAATATTTTCATAAGTACTAGTAGATTTATTATCTACTAATATCTTTTTCTTATCAATACCTTGCTCTATTAAATAATTCTTAATAGCTTCTCCTTCAGCTATTGGTTCATTAGATCCTTTACCTCCAGATCCAATAAAGATTAAATCTTTACCAGTTGCCTCCAATTGTTCATTTCTAAACTCTAAAGCTTTATCTACTCTACCTTTAAGTAATGGTGTTAAAGTTCCATCTTTTCTTATTTGACATCCTAAGATAATCATATAATCCTTATTATATTCTAACTTTTTTCTTGTTGCCTTAATAGCAATTACTATTGTACTAATTAAAACACATTCCAAATAAGCAATGCTTAAATATACTAAAGATTCAACATAATTATATATATAAGGACCGGGTCCATTTAAATTAAATATATTAACTCTTTGTGACTTTAATAATATCAAATATAATCTATCTGGCAATAATGTTAATACTATAATAAAGATTCCTAAGAATAAACCTAATAAATTCTTCCAAGATCTTCCTTCTTTAATAATTAATCTTATATTACTAATTGTAACTAAGATAAAAGTAATCATTGCTACAGGTAATAAAACAATAGATAGATATGCTGCTATCCCAATTAAACCATCTATAGTTCCTAAAAAACCTCGATACTTAAAAATGGAAATAGTATTAACTATTGCAAAAGACGTTAAAAATATAATAATACCCAAATAAGAAACACATTTATATTGATATAAGTTTTCTTTAACAGCATGTCGATATCTTTTTATTAAAATATACAAACTATAAACAATAATAATAGATATTGATATTGGTATTATTTCATCTCCTGTACACTTACCAAAAAAATTGTCTTCCGTAACGATTCCAGATTTGTGAACATATATATACCTGCCATAACTGCCATCACCATTACTTACATCAATACCAGTATGTCCCTCTTTTAGACCTTTTACCTTAATATAATATTTACCATCTAATTCTTTTTCGTCTAGAATCTCTACAATACCTTTTTTATCAACATATGCTTTATAGTCATTTCCTATAATATCAAACTTAACGGTATAGACATTACCCCTTATTAAAATAATAGTTAATGAAACAATAATTAGAATAACAATTAAACATAATAATCTTTTAATATCCCTGTTCATCTACATCTTTCCTTTGCAACTTTAATGCTTTATTTTTTATTTTTTTCACCTTTAATTCAATTCCATCATAATGTGGGGTATCTTCATCAATAAAATATCCAGCTCTATGAATTCCACCTATATATTTAAAATCTAATAATTCATAACCATAGAATTCTATATAAGCACGTAAAGCATTCATTAGATCTCCTTTAGTTAAACGAGTTGAAATATCTCTTCTTACTCCATCTTCTCTAGTATGCTCAATTAAATAGAAAGCAAGATCAACACCTTTTTTATTCATTGTTAATTCTTCTTTACAAGAAACTGGATATTCCTTTTCTTTACCAAAATAGTCAATAATGGCTTGATCAACTTCCTCTGGTGTTAAAGATATTTTATCATTTTTAACTTTTTCTTCTAGTGATTTTAACTTCTTTTCACTAAACATTTCTTGATACTTTTCTAATATCTCATCAGTAGTCCAACATTTATTAACAACATGATTAGTAAAACTAATAGCATCTTCATAAGTATAGAAATTAAATTTTAATAATTCTTTGCCGTCTTTATAAACTTTTAATGGAAAATATAAGTTTTTACCATTATGACAAAAATCAATACTAACTGCCCAATGCCTTAAAGATGCGGATACTTGGTTTCCTTTAACAAACCAACGAATATTTCCATATTCTTCCATAAAACCACCTATATCTATATTCTACCATAAAAAAACTATTCAGTTTGAATAGTTTTTAATATAACTTAGCTCCTGCAGGAATACTATCATCTACCATTAATAAATGAAGTTTTTCTTCGCCGTCTTCATTATGAACAGCACTAATTAACATTCCACAAGAATCAATCCCCATCATACTTCTAGGTGGTAAATTAAGAATTGCTACTACTGTTTTACCTACTAATTCTTCTGGCTCATAAAATGCATGAATTCCACTAAGAATTATTCTATCAGTTCCTGTACCATCATCCAAAACAAATTGTAATAACTTTGTACTCTTTGGTACTGCACTACATTCTTTAATCTTAACAATTCTAAAATCTGATTTACTAAATGTATCAAAATCTACATATTCTTCAAATAATGGTTCAATTTCTATTCCTGTACTTTTTACTTCTTCTTCCATAATATCTCTCCTCTATAATTTTATTAATTCTTTTTTGTTCTTTTTTGGATCTTTTAAATCAATGATTTTAGCTTCAGGAAACTTTTCCTTAATTTTAATAGTAGCTTTAGGTGAAGTTCCACTTCCACTATATAATACAAAAGTAAGGGGCCGTTTTTCAACCTCTAGTTTATCCATTATTGTATTAATTGGTGATGAAAGTCTAGCATTCCATATTGGTGATCCAATGTATATTTCATCATAATCACTAATATCATAATTAAAATCTTTTAACTTATCATGATAATTAACACTAGCTTTAAAACCACCTACTAAAATACTTAAAGCAAAACTCTTTGGTATATCTTTCTTAGGAATAACTTTTCTAATATCAAATCCTTTTTCTTTTAAATAATCAGCAACAACATCTCCATTGCCGCTATGACTATAGTAAACAAATAGTTTTTTCATAAAATCACCTCTAATATTCAAATATTAATTTATCGTTTTGATAAACAAAAGGTCCTATTCCTCCACCAAAATAATTTTCACGTGTAGAAAACAATTTTTT
>JAEEGL011442117.1_pt1 | contig 35259 bp, 29 predicted proteins | sample 9134231 | NCBI WGS metagenome assembly JAEEGL01 (sample SAMN16246548, study PRJNA631951) | gut metagenome | biome: gut microbiome; feature: rumen; material: fiber-attached | host: Bos | place: Iran: Karaj | collected 2018-10 | reverse complement strand
CGAGTACACCGTCTTCAACCTGTATGTCAGCCCGGAGTATGACTTTCGACAGGCCCTTCTGGCCATGGGTGACGATGTTGAGGTACTCGAGCCCAAGTGGTTTCGTGACGAACTAGCTGCCATCGCGCGCGCCATGTGCGAAAGGTATGGTGTCTCCTCAACAACGAGGCCCCCCTCCGTCCCCCCTGAAGAGGGGGAGGCGATGTAGGGACGCGGCTCTAGCCACGTCTGGGAGCAAGTTGGTAATGTGCCGCCGCATAAAGGGGTCAAAGACGTTACATAGGACTCTATAAGGATTTCCAACGTTCCGAAGACCCGAATTCCTTTTTCTCCCTGATTTTCAGCCATTTTTATTTGGTGGATTCAAATTATTTAGCTCCATTTGCAGACAGAAATATTTCAAACTATAATAAATATGGATAAAGAACAGCTTGAAAAGATTATCAAAAAGTATAACAAATTTGGTAATCGGTATGAACCCTATGATGAAGAGAAGGGACGCTATTATAGTGATATGGCTGAGTACATCGAAGACAACTTAGACCGCTATCTCGACGAATTATACGAGACCGAAGAAGATGTAATCTTTGATGTGAAAGAAGTCTTTGATGCATCGGATTACATGCTCGACATCATGTTTGACCGTGACGAAGACTTCAAAGACGATGACGACGGCATCGGCAGTTTCTTGAGTTAATGACTCTTGAAAAATTGTTCTCCATATAAAATGGGACTAATGAGGAAAGTAGCAAAAACTAGATCACAATAAATTTTCATGGAATTAATTGACAAATATAACTCTCTAATTGAGCGATTAGAAGAGATTCTTCATCTCGAAAATCCAGATATAAATAATCTCAGCACGCTAATTGAGGAGATTGAAAATGAAGAGTTAATGCAGCTAGAAGAGGAGGTAGATAAATACTATGATCAGTTTTGTGATGGTAAAGAACCTGACAAATCTGAGCTAAAGATTTTGTCTCAGATAGAGAATATGAAAGATAAGACTTATGAACTAATCAGTGTAATACGCGAAAAATTTGGATTAGAGTATATGGACGAAGATGAATCTGAAAATGTAGATGATAAAGAAATAGACGATGATAGTATTGGGCAATTATGCTCGCCTTGGAATTCAGAAGACAACGAAAGCGAGCAGGGACAATACACAATTGTCCTAAATATAATTGCAAAAAGTGCTTTGAAAAAAATTGATGTTGGCAGTGATGATACCATAATTATGAATCTTTTAGAGCATGTTATGGAGATTATCCTCGCTGGTATTCTTACAAAAGAGAAGGAAAGCCTAACTGTCGCAAAAGCTTTCTCGGATGTAATGTTAACTGGTTATTATATTCCAAAGGAAAAGATAGCAGATATGTGTAAACAAGTCCGCGAAAAATGCCACATGCAGCTAATGGGGTTGGAGATAGCAGTTGGAAGTCTGCAGAATTATCATTGTGGCGCAGAGGCAGCACTTTCACAAATTGCAATGTTTTTGTAGTGCAAAGTGTGCAGATACGATGAAATGATTTAGTTTTCTTATATCAGTTCTTCGTGAAGATTTCAATGACGATGACGATGGCATCGGCAGCTTCTACCATGTAACACTTTTATCAAATGAAGAAAATGAGCGCATTGCAGTGATGGATTCTTTTGTGTCTGGATGGTATCGTGTTACCTGTGTTTATTCCTTTGGCTTGACTTAAGTGGGGCCTAAACCGTTACAAAAATACGCCTTATGGTCAAAAGATGCAAAGATTTATAAAATATTATTAAATTCGTTACATCGGAATAGAGTTGAATTTATAATAATTTGAATATTGTAATGCACTGAAATGCAGCGGTTTGTATGTTTTCAGAGCATCCTGAAAGCAATGTAAGGTTTTCAACCGTTTTTAAGACCCTGATTTATAATTATGCACACAATCGCTTGTTTGTCAGTTTAAAGAATTCAATTTACCTTTGCCGCAAAAAATGAAACCCGTATGATGGAATGAATGGATTCGTCCTCATTGAGTTTCACAATATGTTTTTTAAAATTTATAATTATGAATAATTTAAAATTAAATGACTTGTTTCGTTTCTCTGACGAAATGATCTCCAATTGTAAGCTACATTTAGCATCATTTAATGGTGAAGAACAACCTTTGGAAGTATTTGCTCGGGATTTTGATGAATGGGTTGGCTGGAATGAATGGCGAGGCGGTAATAATGACTGGAATCGTCAGTACATCTTTACGCTGATTCAGGATTATCGTAGACCAAACAAGTATGTTTTTGGTGGTTTTTTTGAAGTAGTTGAACGTTATGATGATTATAAAGAACGAGGTAATGTTGGCTACAAAGTAGTGCTGTGTGATAGATTCAAGGAGCTTATTGGCAGACTTGTTGTAGAATTAACTTACAACAGTCATCGAGGACGCGCTTTTTTGCTAAACTCATATATTGACTATTTGTTTGTAAGTGAAATAACTGAAAAACCATACGAGGGAGTTGAATTCCCGGGATATGATTATGTCCTGATTGATTTCCCTACTCTAGAAGTTCTTGCTCAAAATCAGAAGACAGATTGGCGAGTAGCCTTGCAGAACCAGAAAGGAATCTATGTTATTGTAGATAAGAGCAACGGCAAGAAATATGTCGGTTCAGCTTATGGAGACTATGGTATTTGGTCTAGATGGTGCTGTTATGCTGGTACTGTACATGGCGGAAATGACTTGTTGGTAGACCTTATTGAAAAAGAGGGGAGAGAATACGCAAGAGCAAATTTTCAACTATCAATACTTGAAGTTTGGCCAATGAAAACGGATGATGAAACGATTATTAATCGAGAGGCTTTTTGGAAAGAGGCGCTTCTAACGCGAGGCCAATTTGGTTATAATAAGAATTGACGAACTCGATACCATATATCACATGCGGCGGTTATTGTACTATGGAGAGTACGATAACCGCCATATGCAATATTGCGTATTAATATTGAGTAGGGACGCGGCCCCAGCCACGTCCGGAAGCAAATTGGTAATATGACGCCGCATAAAGGAGTTAAAGACGTTACATAGGACTTTATAAGGATTTCCCCGTTCCGAAGGCCCGAATTCCTTTTACTTCCTAATTTTCAGCCATTTTTATTTGACAGATTCAAAATATTTAGCTACATTTGCATGCAAAAGCTTATAAACTAGAAATAAAGTATCTGAATTTGACATTAATAATGTAATTGCATATTAAATGTAGATGGTATGACAAATATAGAAATATTACTAAAACAGATCTCTAAGATTGTTGTAAAAGAAAAGATACATCAAGAAGAGAAACGTAAACGAGGCGAAATCTTTAATATCTTCGATGTTCTCGGACTCTCTACTAATGAGGTTCGATTGCATTCCGCTTTTTTGGCTGAATTGTTAGATCCTGATGGTAATCATGGTTTGGGTGATAAATTTCTAATCGCTTTTGTTGAATCAATCATCAAGAGAGTTGAGCCTGTTTTTGAGATTGACACGAGATCTTGTAAAGTTCATGTTGAATATCCCATTGGTGAAATTTCAGAAGATTATTCTGAAGGTGGAAGAATTGATTTGCTTATTCAAGATAAAAATAATCAAACAATAATTATTGAAAACAAGATTTATGCTGGGGATCAACACAAACAGTTACTAAGATATGACAATTATGCGAAGAAGAAATATAAAGCCGAACAATATGTTCTATTATATTTAACTCCTGAAAAAAGAGACGCTAGTGAAGATTCTACAGGAAATGAGGATCTAAATTATTATCGAATTTGTTATAAAGAAGACATCTTGAACTGGCTTGAACATTGCGTCGGCATCGCCGCATTATTCCCAAGAGTCAGAGAAACATTAACTCAATACATTACAAATCTTAAACAAATAATGAGTATTATGAGTGAAATGAACAAACAAACAATTGTTGAGTTGCTGATTAACAAATCTAATATTGACGCAACTCTTGAAATAATATCAATGTCAGAGGATGTAGGTAATACAATTAGAACGCGCTTTATTGAGAACAATCTGACGGAATTGGCAAAGAATCATGGTATGACTTTGTCATATGATAAAGAGTTTGTTGTTCTAGGAACTCATAGCCGCAATTATAAAAATATCCGTTTCGTTCTTCCTGGATATGACAAGTGTTATTTCCAAATAGAAAATGAAGGGAATTCAGTTTATTATGGCATTGTTGCTGTGGGCTATCCAGAAAACCAGAGGGTGGTAATGGAACAATTTGAGGATTGGTCTGATGGGGTTAATCCGAAATGGCCGTATGGATCCAATTATTTTCCTGGAAATTTAAAATGGTGGGATGGATTCGATTCATTAACTGACATGGTTAAAGGAAATAGGATTGTGGAAATAATTGATAATGAACTAACTAAGATCAGAAAGAATCGATTAATTGAAAAATATGCCGAAATAATGGATGGCATAGACAATATGAAGTGACAAACTCATGTATGTTTCAATTCATATCTGATAGGGAGCATTATTCATCGGTGCTGAGGTGGTGATGTGGTGAAACGGTTGTTGTTGATTGGCACAAAGACTACAGAACACAAATGAAACTAACCAATTATGATGACTACTAAACAATTAGAAAAACAAATTCAAAAATTGTATGCAACTTTTTTCGAAGATTTGAAAATTGACAAGCGGACTGGAATTGTTGAGGGGATTTACAAAAGATTTAATAGATTTTCTGGATACCCATACATCGGAGTAAACTACGTTAATGCGCCAGTTAGAATTTTGTTCATACCATATGATACTGGTGAAGATGAGAAGTTTGCAGATAATACCTTTCACGATTTTGAGAGTCGAAGAAAGAAGATTCCTACTGCTTTTGATAAGAACAATGAACTTGTTCTCAATCCTCATATTGCTGGGACATATGCTACTGCACTGTATATCCTTAAAGACAAGATGCATCTTCAAGATGCATGGGATGCTTTGTGGAGCAAAAGAGAATATACTATAAAAAAGGCAATTAAAAAGTCGTCTTCAAATCTGCCGCCTAATCTTATGTCATATGTAGCATACGAAAATCGTTTCCGTTTTGTTACTTTTGGACGTGGTTGGGAACTTGATAATTTCATAATCGGAAAGGACGGAATAGCAATAAAAAAGAATCTAGAAGAAATAACAGGAAAAGATAAGATTAAAGAAAGAGGTGGGGGAAAAGATCGAATCTGGCTGAAACCAGAAAGAGAGGCTCAACTTCTGGCAGACGAAATAAGTATTTTTGAACCTGAAATAATAGTATTTCAGGGAAAGCAAGGTCTGTGGAATTGTAATATTGATGGGCTAAAAAAGAAATACCAAGTAGTTGTGGCCAATCATCCTTCTTGTTGGCAAAGGAAAGCAGATAAACTCCAGTATATTGAGGAGTATATCGCTCCTCAGCTTTAAATGGAAATGTCATTAGTTTTTTAAACCAATGCTACAATTCATCTCCGACACCGCCCATTACACAGCTGTCCTTGACCTTGCGATGAAGGCCAAGGAGACGTTGTGGATCGGCACGGCGGACATTAAGGACCTGTACGTGACGCAGGGTGGGGCGGAGAAGCCGTTCCTGGGAGTGCTGGCGGAACTGCTGGGGCGCGGGGTGCAAGTCCGGCTGATTCACGCGAAAGAGCCAGGGCCATACTTCCGCGAGGACTTCGACCGCTACCCGAGGCTGGCACACCAACTGGAGCGCGTGATGTGCCCGAGGGTCCATTTCAAAATCATCATCATCGACCAGGCCATTTGCTATGTGGGCAGTGCCAACCTCACCGGGGCAGGCATGGGCATGAAGGCTCCCACGCGACGCAACTTCGAGGCGGGCATCCTTACTGATGACCCTGCAATCGTCGCTGCCGCTATTGAGGAGTTCGACAAGGTGTGGCGCGGCAGCGAATGCAAGCGTTGCCAACGAAAACACCTCTGCCCAGACCCCATTGCCTAAAACCCCATCGTAACAATGCCTCAAAATTGTGGTCATTGACGATGAAAGAATATTTGCCACATGTTTGTGTATTTGAAATATGGGCACTAATCACACCCCCATCCATTTGCAGAGGTAATATCCCACAAACATGCAGAGAGGGCCGCCGAGCAGCAGCGTCCCGGCAAAGACTTTGTACGACCGGAACACGACTAGGTTGGTCTTCTGCACCTCGTAGTCTAGCCCGGTAGTCCACCAGCGGTAATGCCGCGACCAGAGCAGTTCGTAGTTCCTCACCGCCCAGTCAAAACGCCACTTCACATAGTCGCGAACAAACACATACACCAGTGCGACAATCAGGTAATGTACCACACACAGCAACAGCACAGCAGCGATGACGTTGTTGTCGCTGTAGTCGCGTTGGCGATAAAAAGGTAAGAAAGGGAAGGCAAGAAGTGCCACCATGCCCGCCGCGCCTAGTACACAGGCCAGCCCGAAGCGGAATTGGCCGATGTCCTCGCGTTTGCTCGGAATGATGACACCCTGCTCGCCCCAACCCTCATACAACGGTATGATGGTCGCCATCGCCAGTAGACAGGGCAATGCCAGATGGAGAATAGGTGTTCTGTCTTTGCTCAAAAATATCGGAATCATTAACAGGATTGTAATCAAGAGGCAGAAATACACCTCGTAACGATAACAGATGTCCCACAGGTACATCTCACGGGTCTCGTCGCCCTTGGCAATCTTCTCAACCAAGCGGTGGAAGATGCCCTTACGGTTTGCTTTGCTAGTCATAACTTCATTTTATTTGGTGAATATCCGACAAAGCTACACCCAGCCTATGCCATACCAGGGCACACCCGCCCAAAAAAATTCATTTCCCTAGAAAAACACACCCCAGCAAACCTCTGCCCCAAAACGGCATACCCCTCTTCTACCTTTGTGCCTTGAAAATTCACATGTAATAAAAAGGCATAAGAAAATGGCAACAAAACAGAAAATGGATTTGCTCACAGCAGTAGAGCAGATTGTAGACCAAGCAAAAGGAACTGGATTGAGTCCAGAGTTCTATCGCAAGGCGGCTAGACATATTAAATATGTGGCTGATAAGATGGAGCTTACTGGGGAACAGGCTGTCATGATGGCTTTGTTCATCGACAACAGCGACAATACAAGCATCACTATGCGCGATATGGGGAAATTTCTGGAATGCAGGACTACAAGAATTCTTAAATACATGGCAGATATTGATGAGTTGGAGAAAAAAGAACTCGTCAGGTGTAGCCGAAGAAGCCACCAAATCTCATACCGTGTTCCCATAGAGGTTCTTGAAGCGTTCAAAAAAAATGAAAAGTTTGAACCTAAAGAGTGCACAGGGCTTTCTTGCTTGGAATTGTTCGGAGAACTGGAAGATATCTTTGAGTTGCGCAACGAGAATGAGTTAACCTATGAAAACATGGTTGAAAAAATCCAACACTTGTTTGAGTGCAACAAACAACTGCTATATGTGCAGAAGGTGTTGAGCTATGGTTTGGATGATGATGACAAAATGTTGCTGATTCTTTTTTCTCACCTGTTTGTCAACAATACCGACGACAACATCAGGTTTTATGACCTCGACTTCCTATATGAGAAACGGTTGTGGAATCATGTGAAATCTCAGCTTAACCGTGGAGACCATGTGTTGATGGAAAACAAAATGATTGAATATATCAACTCCGATGGCTTTGTTGACAGGGAGTCATTCCGAATGACCGACAAGGCAAAGAGGGATCTCTTCAGCGAACTCAATTTGGCTGCTTTAAACAAAAACGTCAAATGCGGAGATGTTGTGAAGTCAGAAGAGATTGCACCCAAAAGGCTCTTCTATGGAGAGAAGATTAGTGCCCAGATTGAAGAACTTGGTAAACTCTTGGAAAACGAACAATATTTCCAAATTCGAAGTCGTATGAAAGAAAGTGGTTTCCGCTGTGCTTTCACTTGTCTGCTTTATGGCGCTCCAGGAACCGGAAAGACCGAGACTGTATTGCAATTGGCACGACAGACCGGCCGTGACATCATGCAAGTGAACATTTCTCAGATCAAGAGTTGCTGGGTTGGTGAGAGCGAAAAGAATATCAAACAATTGTTCGACACATATCGAGCTAAGGTAAAAGATAGCACAATTGCGCCAATCCTGCTTTTCAACGAAGCTGATGCTATCATTGGAGAGCGTATGGAAGGCGCAAAAAGCGCAGTTAATAAAATGGAGAACTCTATTCAGAACATCATCCTCCAAGAGATGGAAACGCTCGACGGAATACTCATCGCCACAACGAACTTGGCCCAAAACATGGATAAGGCTTTCGAGCGCCGTTTCCTCTATAAGATTAAATTTGAGAAGCCTACCATCGAAGCCCGGGTAAGTATGTGGCACGAGATGATTCCGAGCCTGAACAAGGAACAATGTCACGCGTTGGCTTCGAAATACGATTTCAGTGGCGGACAGATTGAGAACATTGCTAGGCACTATACAATAGGCAAGATTCTTCATGGTGAGTCGACAAATGTGGTTGAGGAAATCTCGTCTTATTGTGACAATGAGAGGCTCGAAACGAAAGAGAAACGCAGAATAGGATTCTGATTATGAAAAAAGGCAAACAAAATAATTCGGAAAACTGGAGCCACAAGAATGACTTTTCCGTCGAGGAGGTATGGAACACTGATAACACTTTGTCACAGCTAATAGTGCCTCGTTTGTTGGCATTCAAGGCTCTTGACAAGCACGGCTATCCAGGTGAATTCAAGGACATGCGTGCTTGGAACAATGCCATCCAAAAGATGGTGGATGCATTCGAATTGATGAAACATGTACGCACATTGTCCAGAGAGGAAGAAACTATTGTCACAGAAGGGCTGAATCTTTTTTGCAAATATTTCCGCAACCTTTGGGACTAATCCCCAAAAATGGGAACAAAAGCATTGCATGTGCGGTTAATCTGCTAGGGTAATTAACAAAACAATGCGGCTGCGTCCTTATCGTCAGGGCGCAGCCGCAATTGTGCAATTGTGCATTGTGCATTGTGCATTGTGCATTATTCATTATTCATTACTTATACCTTTCCTTTAGGTTGTAGATGGCGGTGAAGATGTCGCGGTCGGCATCGGTAAACTGGACGTTGCGGCGAGCCATCACACGCTCTGCGATGGCAAAGAATGCCTGAAGCGGCACATCCTTGAAACCCGCTGTTGCACTGCCTTCCTGGAACGACCCCACAAAGTTGCGCGGGAAACCAGCGCCATGGACGTTGGCACCAACACCCACCACCGTGGCAGTGTTGAACATGCTATTCACGCCCGTCTTGCTGTGGTCGCCCATGATGAGGCCGCAGAACTGCAGTCCGGTGCGCACAAATCGTTGCTCGACATAGTCCCATACCTTGATTTCACTATAGTCGTTCTTCAGGTCGCTCGCTGTGGTGCCACCACCCAGATTGCACCATTCGCCGATGACCGCATCGCCGATAAAGCCGTCATGCGCCTTGTTGCTATAGCCTATCATCACCGTATTTTCAACCTCGCCGCCAACCTTGCAATACGGACCCAGCGTCGTCGCACCATATATCTTTGCACCCAGTTTTACCTTAGCGTGAGGGCAAGCGGCAAACGCACCACGAATCATGCTCCCTTCCATCACCTCCACGTCGTGGCCAATGTAGATGGGCCCCTCGAGGGTGTTCAAATATGCTCCTTCAACCCAAGCTCCAGGCTCAAGGAAGATGCGGCTCGCGTCACCGATTATGGTATTGCTCTTCGATAGAGGCTGCGATTTGCGCCCTGCCGTCAGGCGATCATAGTCGGCCTTCAGCACCTTGCCGTTGAGCAGGAAGATGTGATAGGGGCGTGTAATCATGTCGGGTTTCACGGCAGGGTAGACCACCTTCTGCCAATGGCGGTTGTCGAAATCTTGCGCCGAGCCGTTGAATGCAATCAGGTCTTCGCCTACCATCAATGCCTCACCATGCTTCAACTGCAGCACTTGCTCAGCCAGGGCGGGAGAGGGGATGACATGACCGGCGACCAACAGGTTGTCGCGGCGCGCACGCAACGGGTATTTGCCCTTAAGGTAAGGTACTGAGAGGTAGCTGTAGTTTGCCTCGCCAAGCATTGAGCGCCATTTCTCATCGATAGTGGTGATGCCCACACGAAGCAGAGCGACTGGGCGGGTGTAGCTCAGCGGTAACAAGTGGCGACGAACCTCGGTGTCGTCAAAGATGATGATGTTCCTTTTCATATCGGCCGGCAAAGATACTACTTTTATTTCAGAATTGAGAAAATTCAGCCCCGTTTCTTGTTACGAGCTTCTTATTTCAGTTTCAGTTTTTTACTCACTGCGTTGGGTACTGCGTCCTTGTTTAGAAAGATGTAGGTCGTGTTCAATGCCATGTAGGTCTTGGTCATGTACCAGATGCCGTGATAGTCGCCCGTGTCGCCCCACGAGTTTTTTACCATATAATACTCCCGTCCGTTCTGGTCTTTCGCAATACCGTAGATGAGCATCACATGGTCGTAGGTAGACTGCCAGTTGTCAAATCGCTCTTGCCGCAATTCCTGCGTTGCGACGAGCTCGGGAGTCTTTGCGCCCAGGCGCTTCAGCGACTCGGCCTTCTCTTGTTTGCTGAGCTTGAGCCAGCGTGCGGCATCGCTGCCTGTAAGGTCATCGGCATGCGCTATGTCGCACGCGATGCCAAGGCCAGTGCGAGTAAAACCATCCTCGCTCACGTCACCACCCCATGCCACTGTGTAGCCCTGCCGCAAAGCATGGTCGATGGTTGACATCAGTTCGTCGAGCGTGACATTGTAACTGGGGCGTGGACGCCATTTGTAAGGAGCCTCAATGACAAACTGCTCATAAAACGGGTGGTGTGTGAAACTGGTAATGCTCACATAATCATTCTTGTTGATGCCTAGGCTCTGGTAGAAAGACTTCGGGGTGTATTCCTTGCCCTCATAGGCGAACCGCTCGGGACAACTACCTAGATAAGCATCGAGGATACCTTGCAGTCCTACGCGCCACTGAGAGGTGAGTTTGGTGCTCTCACTCTTGGCAATCGCCTCGACATACGGCGTCAGGGTCTTGAAAAACTCGGTGAAGTTGGCCAGCGTGTCGCCAATCATCTGTCCGGGACGGGCCATCGCGGTCTCAGGGCAGATGCCGTGACGTTCAAGCACGGCAAACACGTCGTCAGCCGAGCCGCCTTCCGAAAACCGGCTGCAGCCATGCATGCGCACGTGGTACTCGGCGCAGTCCATATAGTTCTTGTTTGCCACAAACATCTCGCTCAAGTCATACACGCGCCCTGTGGTGCGCAAAAGTTCTGCCTCGACAAATCCGATGGTGGCATAGTCCCAACAGGTGCCGCTGCGACTCTGGTTCTTTACGGGGGTGATGGGGTTAGACAAAACGGTGGTGAATACGAGACTCTCGGTTGTTTGAGCCAACAGAATGCTTGTGGCACAAAGCAATGCACATGCGATGAATAATCTTTTCATGATCTATAGTTATGGTTCAGGATGGTTAACAATGAGTGTGGCAATAACTGGGAAATGGTCGCTCAGGGCAACGGGGATGACCTGCGACTCCACTGTCTGCCACTGGTGCTGTGGACGGGTGAAGATATAGTCAATCTTCTCGTTGGGCTTCTCGACGCTAAAGGTGGGGGCGCTATCAGTGCAGTCCTGCCATTGTGTGGTAAGACCTTGAATCACGGGGTCAAGCGGCGAAGCGTTGAAGTCGCCCGAAAGCACAACTGAGTAGGGCGCTTCGGCAAAATGTTCTTGAATGAATTGTGCTTGCGCCACCCGGCTGAGACTGTCGAACGCTTCCAGATGGGTGCAGGCCACGATGAGGGTATCGCCGTCTGGCAACACGAAGGTACCTTCCAGCAGCCCCCGCTGTTCCATCTTGGTGGTGGGATGCGGGAGTTTGTGGTTATGCACCTCGACAAATGGATGGCGTGTAAGCAGGCCGATGCCGTACTGCCCGCCGCTAAACGAGATGGTTGGACCAAAAAGGCCTTGCATGCCACTGTGGTAGGCAAGCTCGGTAATAAAGTCTCGGTCGTTCTGATGGCGGCAGTTTGCACGATGCGTGAGGTGGTCCACTTCCTGCAAGGCAACAAAGTCGGGCTGATACTGCTTGATAAACGCACCGATCTGCTCCAAACTGGCATCATGCCCGGCATGCAGGTTCAGCGTCATCACACGGATGGTGTCGTTATGCTCGTTCGCAACAGCCATCATCCCAACCAGCATAGTCAGCAGCAAAATCAGTTGACGTACTCTCATAAAACAAATCTTTAGTTTACGCAACAAAGATACTACTTTTTGCCCTCACCACCAAATCTGCCCCGATTTGAAATAATCCCGATTCGGTCATTAGGGTTGATGTCAGAATAGTATTTGTTTTGAGCGGATTGTAAGGCTTGTCGGTGAAGGCATAGCGGGCTATGGCGAGCCGACAGCAGCAACAAGATTCCAAAAGAAATGCTGTTATGGCATCAACAGACCTTTAAAAACACTTTTCGTCGACCTAATGACCGATTCGGGATAATATTTGGTAATTTCAAAAATAATGTGTATCTTTGTCAAGGTATAATGAGCGAATGTGACGAAATATTGCGACGGTTCTTTGAGCATCACCGATGGGAGAAGGCCTTGGAAGGCGGTGTCGGAAAAGGCATCAACCGCGCCTTGTTGCGTCTGTTGGCTGCGCCCGACACCCGCATAGCATTGTATCGTGCTATCAAAGAAGGCTCTTATGAGATATCGCCTCCACACACCGCATTGATTCCCAAGGACACCCGCGGCGAATGGCGCACAGTCTATGTCAACGAGCCAGCCGACCGCGTCATCCTCGCCATTGCCAATGAACTGCTCTTTGAACTCACGCCCCACCGAGTTCATCCGGCTTGCAAGTCCTATGTCTCTGGAATCGGATGTGGTAAGGTGGTGTGCGAGGTCTCAAAACATGTTGTTCAATGCGACAATCGTGTCGTGGGTTGGAAAAGCGACCTGTCGAAATACTTTGACTCGGTGCCGCTGCAATACATCGACCAGGCCTTTGACTCGGTTGAACAACAATATGGCAAGTCGGCGCTCATCCAGTTGCTACGCAACTATTACCATGATGACCGATATCTTGACAACCAGGGCAATATGGCTCACAAGTTCATGTCGCTCAGGCAAGGCTGCGCAGTGGCTTCCTGGCTAGCCGACGTGTTGCTCTATCACATCGACGACTGCCTGTCGCAGATGAATGGCTACTATGTGCGCTATAGCGACGACATGCTCTTCGTCGGTCCTGACCATCAACGTGCCAAGGGGGTGCTTGCTGAAGAACTCGCCCATATGGGGCTGCGTATCAATCCTGACAAACATGAGGTGTTGCGCAGTGACCAGTGGTTCGCGTTCTTGGGTTTCTCAATCCGTGGCAACCTTATTTCCTTGTCGCCCCGCCGCATCAAGAAATTCCAGCAGTACATCGAACGCCTCACCGCTCGCACCACAAGCATGGCACAGGCGACGGCACGCGTCAACCGCTGCCTCTATCGCGGACGCGACGGATACAGTTGGGCGACACAAGTCCTGCCGGTCGTCAATGCCAAGCAGGACATTGACACGCTCAACGCCTTTGTGATGGATGCCATCCGCGCCGCTCATACAGGCAAGCGCCGCATTGGCGGACTAGGCTTTGACCGACAGGGCAAGCATGGCTGCGTTGTCCGAGGGCGAGGCAGCCATGTGGCAAGAAACAGATACAGAACCCTGCAGCGACTGGACGGATATTATTCAATCGGATGCATGCAGAATGCGCTGAAGACCTCACGGGCTGCATACGAGACGATTGTGAGACAAATGTAATGACCGCGCACACGGTCTCATGGGATGTGGAGAGGTTGTTCATCTTGGTGCAAAGCACCAAGAATCAAAGCTCTAAAGAAATGTGCCACACTCTTGGCATCCCTTTTTTAATGCACAATGCACGATGATAACCTGAAATATAAAACGTCAATGCTTCCCCCCATTCAGGGGGAAGGGAGGGGGGCTTGCCAACTTGCACTTGCGGCAGCCGAGCAAGGTGAGAGGGTCATCGTTGACCTGGTCAAGCATGACCTTACCATCAATGGAGGTGCACTCATCGACAATGGGTGCTTGGCGGGCGAATTGGGCGTCGAGCGAACCGATGAGGACACCGCTCTGGCTATGATTGAGCAGGCTTACGTGGACTATGAGCGCAGTGTGCCCATGCATGACGGACGAGACGAGAGCAGATGGTTCCACGCGCGCTCAGATGACGAGTTGACCGACCGAGAACTCGCTACTGGCATGGAGCGTCCCGTGGCGCGCACACGACTCGAGGTCATCACGCTCGCACTCATCCTCAACGGCTCGTTGACAAGGCACAGCCCGCAGATGCAAGGCAAGTGGTTTTGGCAAAGCCCCAACCATCCCCGCCTTGTCATCCTCACTCAGTGGCTGGAGCCTTAGGCAGGGCTGCACCCCCAGGCACATTCACAACACAATTGTCACCAAGCGATAAATCATCATTCATAATTCTCAATTCTCAATTCTCAATTCTCAATTCTCCATTCTCAATTTTCAATTCTTAATTCTTAATTCTTAATTCTTAATTTATAAAGAACTATGGCACTAGAAAATCTTGTAACCGGCTTCCTCAAGAAACTCTTAGGAGGCGAAAAGACCTCGGCAAGTGAGGTCCTCAAAGATGTGATTAACGAGGCGATGGGTAACAAGACCCAGCAACCGCAGCAGCCCAACCAGGCACCTGCGCCTCAAGTGAACAACGACCCAGTCGTCCAACAAATCAATGAGGGCGGCTACGTGTGGCAATCACGCCTTTGGCGTCGCCATGTCATGGCGCAGATGTTCAAGTTGCTCCACCGCAAGAGCGACAAGCCCATCAGCGAGCAGAACTATGATGATGTTATCGCCAGGCGTTTTTGCACTTATACCTGGCGTATGCTCTCTGACGAACTCCGCGCGCAGGCGCTGCTCAGTCGCGATGACCCCGAACAGTTCGCCGAGCGTAACCGCTGGTTCAATCGTGCAGTCGTCGAAGCGATGGCAAGAGACCTTGTCAGCCAAGGCTTTGACATCGGAAACAAGGTGCTCCAGAACCTCGCCACAGCCAATGATCCTAACGCGTTGGTCGCTGCACTCAAACCCATGCAGTGGGTCGCTATCCCTAATCGGCAGAAGAGCTTTGCATGGTTAGATGCCTACAAGGGAGCCGGTGCTTATTTCACGATGAAGAACCTCATCCTGTTCCACAACTGCCAGGTGCATCTCGACAATGGCCAAGTGCTCGACCGTGATGCGTCGTTTGACTACATCCGCCAACTCAACGGCAACCTCGCTGTCAACGGTCAGCAGATGTTCGCTGTGATGATGAAGCTCATCGCTGACAACAATTTCGATTGGCACGCTTAACCTCCCAACAAATAATCCCCTCTCCTTTTTTAATAAGGGGAGGGGAGTGTTTAGGCTACCCGTGCTCTAGAAGTTCACTCCAACATTCACGGTGAACGTGCCTGTGTGCGTGTCATCAAATGAGTCTTGGCCTACATTGGCTAGACCTACGTCATAGCTGATGTCGGCATAGCCAATGCCATAGCCGAGTCCAAGACCCAACTTCAGGCCACCGTCAAACCGCTTGAAGTAGCCATCGTCGTAGCTGCTGAATGCCTTGCGATCACCATAGTCCTTGATGTTGCCGCCTACACCGACCGCCAAATACCCGCCAGCGTATGGCTCAATCGACAAACCGCTGTAGGTGAAGTGTCGGTACTTGAGCAACAACGGCAACTCCAGGTAGTTCAAATCGTAGGTGAACTTGCTGGGACCATTAAGCGTCAAAACATTGTCACTCTTGCCGCCCTTTTGCGAGTAAAACAGGCCGCTCTCCAGGAATAGGGGAGTAGTGAGGCTCAACTGGGTCCCCAGGACAGCACCGATGTTCAGACCGGTCTTCATCCCCGTGCCATTCAGCGCAACGGCCTCGCTGCGCACATTGCTCACGTTCATGCCCACACGCAAACCGAAATAAGTGCGGTGCCAGTCAAACGGATTAAAACCACGAACTTCAGCACGAGGTGCACGCGGTGCGGGAACTACCACGCGCGTACGAGGCGAGTGGCCACGATAATATTGTGCTGAGACTCCTAGTGTCACAACACACAATAATAATAAGGTAACAGTACGTTTCATATAGAGTTACTAGTTATAGGTTTCAAGTTACGAATTAGACTCGCATCCATCTCTTGCGTTTAACATGCTTTCCAACAAATCGACCAACACCCCATTTCTGCCGCTCAAGCTTGATTTTACAGCCGAGAGCTGCCCTGTTTAACTGGTCTTTTGCTGTTACGCGAAAAAAAGACTACTTTTGTGGCCAAAAACTAACTATCACATCTTTTATGGCAAGCAACGCTGATTTCGTACAATATATCGCTGACCAGTGCAGTGCAGCAGGTCAGATAACGACTCGCAAGATGATGGGGGACTATTGCATCTATTGCGATGGCAAAGTATTCGGACTAGTTTGTGATGACGGTTTCTTCATCAAGCCTACCGAGCAGGTCAGAGCTTTGCTTAAAACCGTGGATTTGCGCCCGCCATACCCGGGAGCAAAAGATTACTTCTATATCGCCGATGTCGATGACCACGAGTATATGTCGATGCTGGCCAGAGAGACCTGTCGAGCACTGCCCGAACCCAAACCCAAAAAGAAACGAACCAAATGATGAAAGAATATGTTTTTGAGGCGGTAATTGCCCAATATCCGATTTAACTATATCGGTTTCCGGCTTGCTGCTACTGAAGTGGTTAACAATTCGTTGAGCGGCATTTACAGCATCACGCCGCCCGAAAAACCGCGAAGCGACACACGCTACAACGTCTTGGGCCAACCAGTCAGCGAAGATTACCAAGGCATCGTCATCCAAGACGGACAAAAGACCATGGTTCACTGATAAAAGCGCATCATGAATAACAAAGCAATGACCGCCTGGCCATTACGGCCAGGCGGTCATTATCCATGATGCATTGTGAATTAATTTTTCCCAAGGATGATGTTGACGATGATGTTCACATCGCTCACATCAATGTCGCCGTCATTGTTCAAGTCGGCATTCCCGGGCACTGAACTAGCTTGAGCGGTGCCGAGTATGATGTTGACGATAATGTTGATGTCGCTCACATCGACATCGCCATCGCCATTCAAGTCGCCTATGATTGTAGCAAACTCATACGGCTCAGAAGCGCTAATGGCCTTGATGTTGTAGCCATTGTTCTTGGCGATGATGCGGGTAATGATTGCATCAAAGTCAACACCCTTGCCCACCGCTTCGGTGAGGTCGACACTGCTAACGTCTACCGTAATGCTACCCGTGAGTCCTGTTACATTGATGGTATGATCATCATAAGGAACCTGAACTAGAGACGGGAAATCAAATACTCCATTACCTCGGTAAATGGCGTTCTTGATGTGTGCCACCTCGTTGACTTGTGGTAGATAGAAGAAGTAGGTCTGGCTATTGCTGCTCTGCGTCTGGCTCTCTTGGAAACTACAAGGCGTGTAGGTATTCAGTTCAGGTGCATTGCCGGCGCTCTTCACAGGCTCGACCAACAGGTCAATCGTCGTGTTGATCTCATCGGTTAGCTTACCGGTGACATTGCTTAACACGGTACCTTGTGAATACTCGCCAATGTTGTCGGCACCTGTAATCTTTACCCAATTACACTGTTTGGTGGCTCCCCAATTGAGTTGCGCATAGTCTATATATTCCTCCAGACTGTCACCTTCCAGACCATTGTTGGGATACTGCAGATGGCTGGCATCAACCTGCGCGTTGAAGGCGTAGATGGCGTTGTTTGCTGCATCAACATAACCCACAGTGAGGTTCTCGTTGATGGTGTAGAAACTGTTCAGATTTCCGCTGTCCACAACCTCGGTAAGCAGAGCCTTGGTGATGTCGCCCAACATTTGCGCTTCGATAGAAGGATACTTAAAGTTGGCGAAGTTCACATCGTATGACATCTTGACCGCATCGTTCCAATTACCACTCCAATCGTCCTGCGTGTAGTAGTAACCGCCAAGGGTATAAGAGTTGTTGTTGAAGTTCCACTGGTGAGGAGTATTCTCGAAGTCTAGCGGACACATGCGTTTGAAGGTGATGGCTTCACCCGAAACGGCTGTATACTCGTCGTTGCTCCACATGTAAATGCTGTTTCCACCGTTAGTACCGCCAACCTTTGTAAAGTCCATATAATAGTTGTTGGTGGCATCGCTGACGGTCTTGTCGTAGAATTTCAGCAATGCTCTTCCATCGACATGGCCACTATGAGGAGGATCCTGATTGTTTTGGTATTCGTCACTGACAACCCAGGTATTCCAGTTATTATTGCTGGGCTCGAAGAAGAGGAACGATTTGTGCTCGTTCAGTCCGGTGACATCCATGTAGCGGTTATTGGCATCCCAGGTGAGATAGACGTTTCCGCTCAGCCCCTTGATGTCCTCGGTCTGATGGCTTTCGCTCTTGCTCTCAGTGCCGTCATTGAGCACGATGTCGCAAGAAGTAAGGCTCTCATTCTCGTAATAATACCAAGTGTAGCCAGCTTCGTCTTGAAGCGTCTCGGTAAGCTGCATGCCGGGCCAGGTGGCGGTCTGGTCGCTTGTCACACCGTCGCAGATGTACAGATACGGCGCGGGAGCGCCCTCGCGAGGACTGCGAACAAAGATGTGTGTACCCGAAGCATATTGAATGATGTAGGTGTTGGTAATCTCATTGATGACCTGGCCAGCGACGAGCAGGGCGGCACGCAGCACATGAGTTCCGGCACCGATAATCTTCACCGTGCCGCTACCTGTCAGCTGCGAGCTGCTGGCGGTGGGCTCAGAACCATCGGTGGTGTACACGATGGTGATGTCGGGTGAACTGGCTGTGAGAGTAATGTTCACGTCATTGTTATACACGCCGGGTTTCTTGTCAGCGGTGAGCTTGAGCTCATAACCGATGTATTCCTCGGTCACATCAATGGGCTGACCGTTGGCGTAGGTGAAGTAGCGGTCGCTAGTAATGCCCGTGATGGTGTGCGACTGAGAGCCACCGTCCCAGTTGATAATCAGGTTGTAGTACTCGCCGTTAGAGTAATCAGGCAGACTGAATGACTTGCAGTGCCATTTGATGCCCTTCACGGTTCGCGTCTCGGTGGTCTTGTTGCCGGCCCAACCGCCGTTGGGATAGTATTCGTGAGTGTTGCTCCAAAGATACAGGTTGGGAGCATCGTCGGCCTTCACATAGATGGTCACCGTGTTGGCTTCGTCGGTCTTGGCATACTTGTTCGATACAACGCTTTGCACGACATTGCCGGTCAAGACACCTACTTTAAGAATGGTGGTCTCGTAGAAAGTGAAATCCTGCCCTGCTGTGCCAGTAATCCGCTCGCTGTTGGCGGTGGGCTCGGTGCCGTCAGTGGTGTAGACAAGGGTGACATCGCTTGCCGAGGGCTTCACGTGGACCGTTTGACTGCCGCTAAAGGCACATGTGCCGCGGCTGATGATGGGATAGCCGGTGATGAGTGGCGACTTGCTGTTGTTCTGCCAGTCAAGGCTGGACGTGATGCTATAGCGACAGATGGCGGTGTGGAACACCTCCTGGAAACCATCAGGAATGTTTCCGCCGGCTGCGTCGCCCAGCTGCAGACAAACCTGTCCGTTGGTGCCTTGAACAACCCATGTGATACCGTCGTTGCCGGTCTCGTCTACCGACACAATCTCACTCATGTTGTGCACACCGGCTGCGCGGCGAGCCTTCACCATGTTGCAGATGTGGTCATGCCAATCGGGGTGCATGAAATGCGGATAGAACAAGCAGGGCGTACCAGGCATGGCAAGGATAAAGGCATTGGCTTCCTCGATGTTGTGATTGGTACGGTGCTGGTAGTTGTAGTTGCTGCCGTCGGTGGGAAGATCCTTGAAGGTGTCGTGGTTGTCGACGAAGGTCACCGCATAGCGGCGCATGTCATGGTCACCAATGAGACCGGCGTCGCGCAGCCAACGGAAATGGCCATCGTTGAAAGCCTCGTTGATTTTGCTCATCAGCGGGAAGTCGAACGCGGCACTTTGGTAGTTGCCTTCCATTGACGTGCTGCCAATCCAGCTTGTAATATTACTTGCCGAGCCCCAATACTCACCCACGCTGAAGGGGGGGCGAAGGATGGTATTGTACTCGCCATAGTGTACACCTTCGAATCCCATGGCGTAGTCATAGCGGAAGCCGAGGTAGCCCAAATCGTTTCTCAAGAAATCGAGGTATTTCACCATCTTGGCGCGCGTGTTGGGGTTGTGATGTTGGATGTCGCGAGCCCACTCGCCCTGGCCGCCGCAGTCTGGACCGCCTTGTGGGTGGCCACCAAAATTGGCGCTTTCGTCATCGCTACACACGTCGTAGGCATCCCAAGCTATTCTCTCGGTGTCATAGTTGGTTTGTCCACTGATGATGGCATCCCAACCTAGATTGGCGAATTGACCGGTATAGTCCTCTTCAGGGAAGTCAAGGTTGGACTTTGTATGTGTATAAAAGATGTTGCCGTTGTCGTTGACAAAATCCCAAGTGCCGAAGCAGCCGCGATGGTTGGCCACCACGTCCTCGACTGCACCTGTACCTGCTTCCCTATAAGCGTTAATCAGGGCACGCAGCTCTGGTTCTGTGCCAAAGTAGGAGAGGGGTACAAAGGTCTTTGTCTCATCATCGCTTTGGCTTCCCCAACGATAGGTGTAGGTCCAGGGGTTATCTGTGCCATTGGTCCCGTGATGGAAATAGAACACTGGCACAAAGCCCATACAGTCAGGCTGATTGATTTCCATATCATTGGTGAACTCATAATAACTGCCGTTACGCCAAGCGCGCCAGGCATTGCGACCACTGGTGTCCATTTCTTTCTTGAACATTGTGGTAGGAGGGCAGATGGTGGAACCGCTTTGCGGCAACCACAGCAAGTCGATGAAGGGGGCTATCTCATCTTTGTGAGCAAGAAGACTGTTCCAGGTCGTCAAGGGAACCTGCCATTCTTCACCTGTTCCCCAGCCAGCACCATACATCGTCGCCCAGGTATAACCCTCCTGAAGTCCGAAAGTGTTGGCGTCCAAAAAGTTTAACGCGCCACCTCGTGGACTGTTAATAGGATCTTGCGTCCAAGAGTCCCAGAAGAAACCCTGGAGCATCACGCCGCCATAGTTGGCAGGCCAGCCTTGAGCTAATGCCAATAAGGGCAATACCAAGGCACATGTTAAAGTTAGTAATTTCTTTTTCATAGTCTTTGAAGTTTATTGTTGGTTTGTTAATTTATTAGCATTTGGTTCTAGAACCCCTAAAATTATATATTTTTCTCATAATAACCACCATTATAACAACACTTTTCTGTAGGGAATCAGTGCAAACGATTGCAAACCCTGCCAACAAAAAAAGGGGGAAGTATATACCTGTTGTCCCCAAGGTATGCTTTGTCGCTGAAAGCGACTGATTTGAGTAACCCGGGACAACTGATATATAATTGCCAAAAAAAGAGCCATCAATTCCTGATGACCCTTTTCTTTTGTGATTCCGTTGGGATTCGAACCCAAGACCCACAGCTTAGAAGGCTGTTGCTCTATCCAACTGAGCTACGGAACCAGTTCCCTTTGAGGCTGCCGCCACAAAAAGCGGTGCAAAGGTAATACTTTTTAATTAAGAATTAAGAATGAAGAATTAAGAATTTTTGTTTAGACACAATTTTTTTGCTTTTTTGCGGGTCACATGAACCGTTCAAGCGTCTCAACCATGGCTTCGGCGCTATGCACGCCGGACTCCCGCCACACCAATTGGCCCTGCTTGAAAATCAGTAGGGTGGGCACTGATTGGATGCCATATTGCACTGCCAATGCTTCGTTCTTGTCGATATCGACCTTGATGATGGTGGCACGGTCACCTACGCGTGCCTTGATGTCCTCGAGGATGGGATGCATCATCTTGCACGGACCGCACCAGGTGGCAAATACGTCCACCAGTGTCGGCTTGTCCTGGGCAATGATTTCTTGAAATCTGTTCATCCTTTAAATATTTTAAAAGTGGAGTGCGAATAACGGGATAACTCTTAACTCTCAACTCTCAACTCTTAACTCTTAACTCTTAATCATTTGGGCAGGTGTTGGGCATTGGGGCTGTGCTCAATGTGGCGAGTGCGGCTCGACTTGTTTAAGCCAGGCTTCGGGCGGAAAGAGGCACGCTCCTGCTCATCGGCCAGGTCGCGTTGATGGTGCGCGTCGGGTAAGGCAGGGGTAACCGCCGATGCTGGCTCGGCTTCACCATTGCGATGCACCGTCATCTGAGAGCCAATCAGTCCGTAAGATGATCGATCCATGTGAGTGCGCACTAACGCGATACTGTCAATCATCGCCACTGTCTGAGGCTGCATGTTATAACGGATGTAGCCATAGATGCGACGTAGTTGGCGAGTACTGTCGGTCTGAAGTGTCATGACATTCCAGTTGTTTGTTGCCAATGGTCGGGTAATGGTTGACGAACTGCCGTCGTTATAGTCCGCCGCTAGGGTTGCCGTCATGCCGTGGCCATTGCTCTGCACCTTTACGCGAAGCATGTACTTGTCACCCATCTGGCTTTCCATGTCTGGTTGCAGGTCCCATGGCAAGATGCCTTGCTGCATACCTGCCGTGAGCAGCCATGAGCGACGGCCTTGCCATACGTCCGCCGTGTCGCCGTGACTAGCATAGGTGGGCATGCCAGGTAGCATCGTCCCGTCACGCATGGGCATATCAGGCTCATGCTTGGACAGTGACTTCTTCTCGTCCTCAAGTTGGCGCATCGCGCGGTCGCACACATCGGTGTACACATCCATATTGTGACCGTACCACTCCAACGAGTGGTCATATAGCTCTTGGTCAACACCGTGCTTCGCAAAGATAGACTGCTTCAGCACCATCTTAGTGGAGTCGTCAGGAAACTCCTCACCATGCGACTGGACGTAGTATTCGGCCTTGTTTAGGTCGACGATGAGCTGCGTCATCTTGCTCTCGCTGATGACACCGTCAGGTGCCTTGTTGCAGCTCGCAAGCAGTGCCGTCACGAATATAAGACAATATGTGACACGGGGCAGGGTCATTCGTTGGTCGACGCTGAGTCGCTTGTCTCGGAAGGGAGAGATTCGGTTTCCTCGGATTGTTCTTCAGAACCCGACAAATATTTGGCATAGAAAAGGATGAGCACTATCACGCTCACGCTCAAGGCGGCATCCGCAACGTTGAAGATGGGCTGGAAAAACACGAAGTGTTCACCCCCCACCATGGGCATCCACTGAGGCCAGTTCCACTCGCACAGCGGGAAGTACAACATGTCTACCACGCGCCCATGGAACAAGGTGCCGTAGCCGCCGTCAGGAGGGAAAAGCTGCGCTACATCGGGGAATGCCGGGGCGTTAAAGATGACACCATACAGGATGCAGTCAATCACATTGCCTGCGGCACCAGCGGTGATGAGTGCGATACATGTCACATACCCGCGAGGTAGGTCGCTGCGATGGCGAATCTTGAACAGGTAGTAGACAAACCCAATAACGGCAATGATGCGGAACCACGTCAGTAGCATCTTGCTGCCTAGCTCCATACCGAATGCCATCCCGTTGTTCTCGATAAACAGCAAGCGGAACCATGACGTGATCTGTAGCTCCTCGCCGTAATAGAAATGGGTCTTCACCCAAATCTTCACGCATTGGTCGATAATGATGACCGCCACGATGATGATCGCGGCGAGCCATCCATGCGTCAGTCGTCTCATCGGCGATTCTTGCGTTGTTGCTCAATCTCCTTGCCCTCGATCGACGTGGTGGCGTGGGGCACGGCAAGCAGACGACCCTTCGGGATGAGTTTGCCAGTGACACGGCAGATGCCGTAGGTGCCATTCTCAATGCGGCGAAGCGCGGCTTGCAGCTTGTTGATGAACTCCAGCTGGCGCTGGGCACGCTGGCTGGCTTCTTCCTTGCTCAGCGTGTTGGCACCTTCTTCCATCACCTTGAAGGTGGGATCCGACTCATCGACCATGATGTTGGCCTTGAGCAGCTCGTAGTTCGCTTCAGCTTGCTCAAGCTTTTCCAGAATGATTTCCTTGAATTCCTGCAACTCCTCGTCGCTGTATCTTACTTTTTCTTCAGCCATAATTTCTAATTATGAATTATGCATTGTGTGCATTGATTATGCTTTATCTACCGTCATCTGAACCTTCAGGTCATCCTTCTCGGCATCGACGGTGTCGTCGTGGTCCACGGGCTCGACCAGCACCTGCACAGCTTGCACCTGCGAGGCGATGTAGTCGCCGTATGCCTCAACGGCAGCCGTCACCCGCTCGTCGGGCTGGAACCGGACAACCACTTTGTCGGTGATGTCAAAGTTCTTCGCCTTGCGGATGTTCTGCACGCGGTTCACCAGTTCGCGGGCCATACCCTCGTTGCGAAGCTCATCAGTCAGCGTGATGTCGAGCGCGACAGTCAGGTTCCCCTCGTTGGCGACCAGCCAGCCGGGGATGTCCTCGCTAATAACCTCGACGTCGGCCAAATCGACTACGATGGGCGTGCCATCGATGTCAAAGGTCACCTGTCCAGCTTTCTCAAAGGCGATGATGTCGGGTTGAGACATGGTCGACAGGGCGTTTGCCACAGCTTTCATATTCTTACCGAGCTTTTTGCCCAGCACCTTGAAGTCGGGCTTCACGCGCTTGACCAGAATGCCGGCATCGTTGCCCACGAGTTTAATCTCTTTGACGTTGACCTCGTTCTTGATGAGTTCGGCCACCGCCTCGATATCGGTCTTCTGCTTCTCATCGACAACGGGCACCATGATGCTCTTCAGCGGCTGGCGAACTTTCATGTTTTGCTTGCGACGCAGGGCAAGTACCATCGATGTGGTGTCTTGGGCCACCTGCATGCGGTCTTCGAGCTGACGGTCGATGAGCGACTCGTCGGCCTCGGGATACAACGCCAGGTGCACCGACTTCTCGCTGCCTGTGAGGTCACGGTACAGGCGGTCGGCGAAGAATGGCGACACGGGAGCCATGAGTAACGACACTGTCGTTAGGCACTCGTGCAGTGTCTGATAGGCAGCCAACTTGTCGGTCGTCATCTCGCCGCCCCAGAAACGCTTGCGGTTCAGGCGAACATACCAGTTACTCAAGTGGTCACCGACAAAGGTGCTGATGGCGCGTGTGGCGCGCGTGGGCTCGTAGTCGTCAAACTCGGCGCGAACAGTCTTGACAAGCGTGTTCAGCAGCGAGATAATCCAGCGGTCAATCTCGGGGCGTTCGTTCATTGGCACCGGAGCGGCATCGCGGTCAAAGCCGTCGACGTTGGCATACAGCGCGAAGAACGAGTAAGTGTTATAAAGCGTACCGAAGAACTTGCGGCTCACCTCGAGCACACCGTCGGTGTCAAACTTCAGGTTGTCCCACGGCGACGAGTTGCTGATCATGTACCATCGAACGGGGTCGCTGCCATAATCTTCGATGGTCTTGAACGGGTCGACGGCATTACCCAGGCGCTTGCTCATCTTGGCACCGTTCTTGTCTAGCACGAGGCCGTTACTGATGACGCTCTTGTAAGAAACACTATCGAACACCATCGTGGCGATAGCATGCAGCGTGTAGAACCAGCCACGCGTTTGGTCCACACCCTCGGCAATGAAGTCGGCGGGGAAGGCACGGCCACTGTCCACCAACTCCTTGTTCTCAAAGGGATAGTGCTGCTGGGCGTAAGGCATCGCACCACTGTCAAACCACACGTCAATCAGGTCCAACTCGCGTTTCATGGGCTTGCCCGATGGGCTTACTAGCACGATGTCGTCAACGTATGGACGGTGGATGTCAATCTTGTTGTAGTTCTCCTCGCTGTAGTCGCCAGGTACAAAGCCTTTGTCGCGGTAGGGGTTGCTCGCCATGATGCCGGCTGCGACGGCTTTGTCAATCTCGTTGAAGAGTTCTTCAATGCTGCCGATGCACAGTTCCTCACCGTCCTCGCTGCGCCAGATGGGCAACGGAGTACCCCAGTAGCGCGAACGGCTCAGGTTCCAGTCATTGAGGTTCTCGAGCCATTTGCCGAAGCGGCCGGTACCCGTAGACTCGGGCTTCCAGTTGATGGTCTTGTTCAGTTCCACCATGCGGTCGCGAGCGGCTGTAGCACGGATAAACCAGCTGTCGAGCGGATAGTAAAGCACGGGCTTGTCAGTACGCCAGCAGTGCGGGTAGTTGTGCACATGCTTCTCAATCTTGAATGCCGTGCCGGCCTGTTTCATGCGCACGCAGATGTAGACATTCAGGTCCTCGGCCTTGTTGGCGGCATCTTCGTCATACTTGCCACCGACGGTGTATTGCGGGTCGTAGGCATTCTTTACCCACGCGCCAGCATACTCCTTATAGAGCTCGACATTGACGAAGCGGGCGACGAAGTCCTCGTCCAAGTCCTCAAGTCTGTAGTATTTGCCGCTGAAGTCCACCATCGGGCGGGTCTCCAGTTTCTTGTTGATCATATAGAGCGCAGGCACGCCGGCGGCCTTGGCTACTGCGGCATCATCGGCACCGAACGTGGGCGCGATGTGCACGATACCTGTACCGTCTTCGGTGGTCACATAGTCACCATGAATAACGCGGAAGCCATTGTCGTTGCCCACAATCTGGTCACCCACCTTGTCGACGGGTTTCACCCACGGGAACAACTGCTCAAAGCGGATGTCAAGCAGGGCGGCACCTGTGAACTCAGCGATTACCTTCCAAGGAATCACCTTGTCACCAGGTGTGTAATCGCTCAATGCCTTCTCGGCACCCTCGGCCTTGAAATAGGCGCTCAGACGGGCCTTCGCGAGCAGGTAGATGGCGGGGCTTCCGTTATAGGGGTTGTAGCTCTCGACGGCGACATAGTCAATCTTCGACCCGACGCACAATGCGGTGTTGCTGGGCAGGGTCCAAGGAGTTGTCGTCCAAGCCAGAATGGTCAGGTGGTCAAAACCCTCGTCGGCTTTTTCCATGATGGCACGAACAGCTGGATGGTCGTTCTTCACCACGGTAAACTGGGCGGTCACGGTCTGGTCCTTGACATCGCGGTAGCAGCCGGGCATGTTCAGCTCATGCGAGCTTAGACCGGTGCCGGCAGCGGGAGAGTAGGGCTGGATGGTGTAGCCCTTATAAAGCAGACCCTTGTTGTAAAGCTGCTTGAGTAGCCACCACAAGGTCTCTATATAGCTGTTTTTATAGGTGATGTACGGGTCTTTCATGTCTACCCAGTAACCCATGCGGTGGGTCAGGTCTTCCCACTCACGGGTGTACTTCATCACCTCTTTGCGACAACTTTCGTTGTAGTCGTCCACGCTGATCTTTTTGCCAATGTCCTCCTTGGTGATGCCTAGGGACTTCTCCACGCCCAACTCCACGGGCAGGCCATGGGTGTCCCAGCCGGCCTTGCGCAACACCTGGTAGCCGCGCATGGTCTTATAGCGGCAGACGATGTCCTTCAGTGTGCGGGCCATCACATGGTGGATGCCGGGCATGCCGTTGGCGCTGGGAGGACCCTCATAAAACACAAACGACGGCGAGCCATCGCGCTCGTCGACGCTGGCATGGAACACGCCCTCGCGGTCCCACATCTCCAGAACTTCTTTGTTGATGTCCGAGAGGTTAAATTTGCTGTATTCGTTGTATTTTTTCATCATTTTCAACAGGTCTTCAAAAATAATCCGCAAAATTAGTGCAAGTTGAGAGAAGTACAAAATAAAAAAGCAATTTTTTTATTTTTGCTTCCGAAACGCAGCCTAATTTATCCAACGTTACTGCTTTTTCAGCAAATAACACGCAACACAAGCCTTTTTTGTTAACTAAGGAGAAAAATGGCCATATACGACAGCAAAAGGAGATGCCACAACTCATCGCGACATCTCCTTTTTTGTCTATGTTACTCCTCACAGCCAGAGTCACTTAATCGCTATTTTGATAGTCATTGTCGAAGAGCACATTTTTCAACCGCTGATAGAGGAAAGAAAGCACCAGCAGCAACACGCCCAGGACGATGAAAGTTATAATCTTGCCTACGGCAGGCATGCTCCACAGGTCGTTCAGCACCAACTTGGCCAGCACAATGCCCAGTGTGAATAGGCTAATCATGCGCACTTCCTTGAGGTGCTTCCGCATGCCAATGAGCATCTGAGCAAAACCAGTCAAAGCTAGAGACAACGATAGGCCTGCGCTGAAGTTGGTCACACCAGCTTGCAGCAAGATCAAGCGGGTCGAAGACACGACTGACAATGCGATGAGCACATTCAATGCGGTGATAACCCACAGGTCTGGAGCCATTTTTTCGCTGAAATATTGCTTCGTAATCAGGGCCAAAGTGACGGCAACAACCAGTATCGTAATCCATTGCGTGATGATGAATGTGATGCCGCCGAAGGACGTGACTTGGAGAACCGCAGGGATGCCCAGTGTTAGCGAACTGACCAGGGCGCAGATCAGATATAGTGGCATGTTGCCATCCATCTTGATGCGACTATGGAAAGCGTAGTACAAACCTAGAAGCAGTGCGGCGGTAAACAACGCAATCACGGCTCCGGCTAAGGGGGCGTTGATGTGGCAATAGAATTCGGTCACAAACGCATGGTAGAAAACGCCGATGGCGACCAGATAAGAAATGATGGTAACCGGAAGCCAATCGATGTCCCAGGCTTGTCGCAACTGGTTGTAATTGCGGTCACACATCAGAGCCACTGCCAGTGCGCTGCCAGCATAGACAATGCCACGGGCAAACTCGCTGTTGGCAAACATTAATTGGCCAGTTGTCTCACTGTCAAGTATGTTGATGAAGTAGGCCATAAAGGTGAGTGCCATCAAGCCAAAACTGCTCCAAACCAAGAAGCGATAGCGCGACCGGGCAAACAAGTAGAAGGCGATGGTTGCCTGCACTGCCCAGATGAGCGTGATGATGTGGCCATTGCTGAACTCGAGAGGAACGGCGATAGCAAGAAAAGATATTGTCAGAGCCAAATGGGTATGGAAAGCTAGGCTAGTCGATAACTTTTTCTTATACAGGACGAATATGGCTACCGCGCTGCACAGTGCAATCAACACGCACCACAGACTGACCAGATGATGCGTCGGGACGCAGCCAGTGATGGTAAAGAGATAGAAAAAACTATTAAACAACAACACCAAGCAGAGCAGTCGGCTGAACCAACGCTTATTGCTTGAGAGCATGACGTAGGTCGACACGGCCAAGAACAGGAGATAGAAGGCCGTAGCGAAGAGTAGTTGGGGCCATCTAACTGTATGGGGATTGGGTGACAAGGCGACAAGCGGCAGTACAATCAACCACGTGGCGACGAACGAAATGACCGGCAACTCGCTCCAACGCTTGACCAGCGAAAGGCCAGCCATACCCAGGTCAAGGATGAGCAGATAGGTCAACAATACCAATTCGTTGCTATTGCCGTTACTGGCAATGAATGGGGCGATAAAGCCGCCAACAAGGGCTATTATGGCCAACTCGCGCTTGTCGGTGCGATAGGCGAGGATAGCCATTAGGAGGGTGGTACCCACCAGAATACAGAATGCAGCCATCGAGCTGAACAAATGATAGTAATGGAAGGCAACAGCTGTGGTGACGTATGCCACACCGAATGCGCCACCTGCAATTAGTGAGCTGTAGGTGCGATACTTATGCTGTAGTTTCGCGCCAATGCCCAGCATGACGACGCTTACGAAATAGCCTAAGATAGTGCGTGTCACCTCATTAATCCAGTTGTTGTCGATGGCATACTTGACAAAGAATCCGATGCCGATTATAAACACGATGACACCAATCTTGCCAAAAAGGTTCTCACCGATAAACTTCTCGAAATTGCGTCCATCTTGTTCTGCGGGTTTTTGGTATTCCTCTTCTTCCATGGGCTGAAGCGGTTCGCCAAGGACAATGGGTTGTGCAACTGCTTCAGTTTCATATGGCTCAAGAGGCGGCGGAGTGGGCATAGCAACAGGTTGTGATGGCTCGGCCGCAATTTCCGGCTCGGTAGCGATTGAGGGAACTATCTCTTCCTCGCTCTCTGGCGAGACTGGGGTAGGTATGGGCGCTTGGCTTGCCCTGGTATTTATTGAATAGGCCAAGCTTTCAACCCGCTGGCTCAGATAGTCAATCTTCGAATCAACGTCTTTCACCGCGATAATCAGATAGACTACCGCAGCCATTATGATCAGTCCTACAAATTCCATCGTCAGCTATTTATTAAAGAACTACAATAACTATTAACTATCCTCAATCGCTTTCTTCAAGGCTGAAGATGCTCTCAACAGGCTTGCCAAAGGTGCGCGCAATCTTCAGTGCTAATACAGCTGAAGGAACATATTTACATGTCTCGATAGCGTTGATAGTCTGGCGACTGACGCTTACGGCCTCGGCTAGTTGCTGCTGGGTCATGCGCGCTATAGCGCGTTCTACTCTGATGGTGTTAGTCATGGCTATCGTGTCTGAATAGGTACAACTCTATTTCAAATTTAATAATGTAAAGCAGAGGAACGCCGAACATATATATCCAAGTAAAGGCAATGAAATTGCTACCATAGAGGAAAAGAGTGGCGATGATGAGCAGGAGCATGTTTACCTTCAGCGACCATACGAGCGACTTGGCCCGCAGATGTTCGACAAACTCGTCCTCTTCTTTCGTGCGCGAGAAGCCAATCAAGGCCAGTGCGACGACGAGGCCAATGATGATTATTTCCTCGATGATGTTGTCGGTGATGAACTGAACGATGGGCGACGGGCCAGTTGCGGTCTCGGTGACCCATGTGGGGCCGTTGAAGAGTGCTATGACCTTGCAAGGTAGTGGCGGCAGCGATTGGTCAGAAAAAACCAATAGGAGGCCCAGAATGGCGAAGGGGACGAATAGCACCCAACCAATCTTTTTGCACAGGGGCGGGAATAAATAATTTGTCTTCATTTTGTTTAGTGATTTTAGAGCGATGTAAAGTTTAGCGCAACAAAGGTAAAGCAAACTTTACAAACTGACAAGTTTACAAGATAAAATCCTGCAACACTTAACAAAGTTTAACTATTTGTGCGCTATCGTGATTGTTCTGCTCACAACTTGGCTCGCCCGAGGCTTCGCTTTTGTCTTACAACAAAAGGAGATGCCGGAATGGGTTGCAGCATCTCCTCAGTTGTCTATGTTGCTCGTCACGGTCAGGCTCACCTCCCTAGCAAGAAAAGCAGGGGATATTCCAGCCGCTTGGCCCAAAAAATCTCTTTGTGCTCATGCCCTTCGAAGACGCGGCTCATATAGTGTTGTTTGTCCCATCCGCTCGCTAGGAAGACACTGTCAATGCGCTTTTGGTAGGGGGCATATTCTGCGTCAAAGTCCTCTGTACCATGGTCCATATAAACTAGGCTGCTGTTTACCTCGGGCAAATGGGCGGCAACATAGTCACGGAAGGCCTCGGCCCACTGTTCGCTCTCGATACCAAAACCCAAATGGGAAAATGACAAGTGCGATGACAGGCATGCTACACCGCCGAACACTTGGGGGTATTCGCACAGGGCATAGAGCGAGATAAGTCCGCCCATGCTTGAACCCATCATAAAGGTGTGCTCGCGACCCGTCAGCGGACGATAGCGACGCTCTATAAAGGGCTTCACCTCTTCGACAATAAATTGCAGATACTCATTGCCTTGCAATTTGTCTGATTGCGCTTTGTCGCGAATCTCAGCAGGAAGGAACAGCATGGAATTGTTTGGGAAGTACTCGGCAAGTCGGTCGTCGGTGTTGTCTATGCCCACAACGATGCAGCGACGAATGGTGGAGTCGCCTACGAGTTGGCCGACAATCTCATCGATTTGCCACTCCTGGCCGTTCCAAGTCGCATTTGCGTCAAACAGCATCTGTCCGTCATGCATATATATTACATCGCACGAGTCGCCGGGCGCATATCCTAAGGGCAGCCAAACCGACACGGTGCGAGGGGAAACAAACTTGGACTCAAACCCAACAAAGCGTTCGAGTTTGCCAATGCTTACCTCTGGAATCTTGTTTGATGGACGCAACATCCACCAGGCAACTACAATTGCCGCAGCCGTCATGAGTAGAACGGCCCATAGCCATTTTTTCTTCTTGCTTGTAACCATAGTAACGAATGTTTGTGCCCACAAAGGTACAAAAATATTCTCGCAATTTGCGGAAAAAAACAACAAAAGAAACGAATTAAACAAAAAGGTTTCGCATGATTCGCGTGTTTCGCGGTTAATTGTAGCAATGTTGTCATTATGCATTATGCATTGTGCCTTGATTTAAGGTTGGTTTTAACATTTCTAACTTAATATTTGTTTATTTAACGCGCTGTTTCTTGGTGGAATGGCGGTGAATGTCATACCTTTGCAACGACTTTTCTCGAATGGTTCGAGAAAACAACTCTTTTAGCTACAGAATCATGAGCGAAACAGTAAATATCCGCGAGTTGAACGACTTGATTGCCAGTCGCAGCAACTTCGTGAACATGATCAAGCAGGGAATGGACACCACCATCGTGGGACAGAAGCATCTCGTTGACTCACTGCTAATTGCATTGCTTGCAAATGGGCATGTCCTGCTCGAAGGTGTCCCAGGACTGGCCAAAACCCTCGCCATCAAGACGCTGGCCGGACTGATTGACGCGCGGTTCAGCCGCATACAGTTCACGCCCGACCTGCTCCCGGCAGATGTCATAGGAACCATGGTCTACAGCATGCAGAAGGAGCGATTCGAGGTCAAGAAAGGCCCCGTCTTTGCCAACTTCATCCTCGCCGACGAGATCAACCGCGCACCGGCCAAGGTGCAGAGCGCGTTGCTCGAGGCCATGCAGGAGCGACAGGTGACCATCGGAGAGCAGACCTTTGCCCTCGATGATCCATTCCTCGTCCTGGCAACGCAGAATCCCATCGAGCAAGAGGGTACATACCCCTTGCCTGAGGCACAGGTCGACCGATTCCTCATGAAGGTGGTCATCGGCTATCCCAGCAAGGTCGAGGAAGCCGAAATCATCAAGATGAACATCGCGCCAGAACCCCGACAAGTCAATGCGCTCGTTACGCCTGCCGACATCGTCGACACACGCCGTGTGGTGCAGAAAATCTATATCGACGAGAAGATTGAGCGTTACATTGTCGACATCGTCTTCGCCACCCGATTCCCTGTCGACTATGGCATGAAGGACCTGCAAAGCATGATCTCCTTCGGCTCGTCGCCACGTGCCAGCATCAGTATGGCTTTGGCAGCACGAGCCTACGCCTTCCTCAAGGGACGAGGATATGTCATCCCCGAGGATGTACGCGCCGTGTGCCACGATGTGATGCGTCACCGTCTGGGACTCAGCTATGAGGCCGAGGCAAACAATATCACCGCCGACGAAATCATCAGCAATATCCTCGACAAAATCGCTGTCCCCTAACTAACGTCTAACGTCTAATGTCTAACGTCTAACGTCTATCCATGGAGCGTAACGAACTGCTGAAGAAAGTACGCAAGATTGAAATCAAGGCCAAGGGACTCTCGCAAAATATCTTTGCGGGCGAGTACCACTCGGCCTTCAAAGGGCGTGGCATGACGTTCAGCGAGGTGCGTGAGTACCAGTATGGTGACGATGTGCGCGACATCGACTGGAATGTCACCGCAAGATACAACAAGCCATACGTCAAAGTCTACGAGGAGGAGCGCGAACTTACCGTGATGCTCCTGGTCGATGTCAGCGGCAGTCGAGACTTCGGTGCCGTCGGCGAGACCAAACGCGAGGTGATGGCAGAGGTCGCTGCGACACTGGCATTCTCGGCTATTCAAAACAACGACAAGGTGGGGGTCATCTTCTTCACCGACCGAATCGAAAAGTTCATCCCACCCAAGAAAGGACGCAAACACATCCTGCTCGTCATCCGCGAACTCCTCGACTTCACACCTCAGAGTACTGGTACCGACATCAACCGGGCGCTTGAGTACATGACCAGCGCGTTGAAGAAGCGTTGCACCACGTTTCTGGTCAGCGACTTCATCGATACCAACGACTACTACAAGGCCATGTCTATCGCCAACCACAAGCACGACCTCATCGCCATTCAGGTTTATGACAAGCGCGAGGCGCAACTGCCCGACGTCGGGCTGATGCGTGTCCTTGATGCCGAACGAGGCACCGTGCGGTGGATTGACACCAGCAGCCGCCGCGTGCGGCAGGCCCATGGACGATGGTGGTATGACCGCCAACAGGCCCTCAACGACACGGTGCAGCGATGCAAGGTCGACTTGGCGACTGTAGCCACCGACGAGGACTATGTACGCTCGCTGATGGCATTGTTCAAACAAAGAGGATGATTTTTTTAAGCTTACAGCTCACAGCTTACAGCTTATAGCTTATTGCACAATGAAATTGAATAGAAATATAGCGTTGGTGGTCGCTGTAATCTTGACAATGGTTGCCGTGGCCGGCAATGTCACCATCAAGGCGAAGCTCGATTCGGCGCGGCTGCTGATGGGACGCACCACAGCCCTGCATCTCGAGATTGTGCAGGACAAGGGCACAAAGGGCGTGCTGGCGCTGGAGAAGAGCGACACACTCACTACAATGGTCGAGATTGCCGACAAACCCAAGGCCGACACCACCGCGTTAGACAACAACCGGGAGCAAATCAGTCGTGACCTCATCCTGCAGGCGTTCGACTCAGGACTTTATGTGTTGCCGCCAGTTGCCTATATCGTGGGACACGACACCGTCCTCAGCGACCCGCTCAGCCTCAAGGTCATCCCGGTACCTGTCGACACCACCCAAGACATCATCGACATAAAGCCGGTTGAGGGCGTGCCATTCAGACTGCTCGATTGGATACCTGATTGGATAGCGGACTACTGGTGGGTGTGGCTGCTGGCGTTGTTGCTGATTGCTGGCGCGCTCTACTACTATTTTAAGTGGTACCGTCATGGCCGCAACCCGCTACGACCAGAGAAGAAGCGCTTGCCGGCCTATGAGGAGGCAATGCTCAACCTAGAGGCGCTCAAGCAGCGACAATTGTGGCAGAACGGACAGGAAAAGGAATATTTCACCGGCCTGACCGATATCCTGCGCGTGTATATCGACCGACGCTTTGGAGTCAATGCCGTCGAGATGACCAGTACCGAGATTGTCAAGACACTCAAGGAGCGCGGAGAGACCAAGG
>JAEEGL015881817.1_pt1 | contig 35260 bp, 26 predicted proteins | sample 9134231 | NCBI WGS metagenome assembly JAEEGL01 (sample SAMN16246548, study PRJNA631951) | gut metagenome | biome: gut microbiome; feature: rumen; material: fiber-attached | host: Bos | place: Iran: Karaj | collected 2018-10 | reverse complement strand
CAGCAGGGAGCAGATTGAGAATAAGATAAAGCAGACCGTAAATTACATGGAAAGCGAAAAAAATTTCGGGGAGCCTCTTACTTTTGAGGAGGTATTCTCGGGAATAGAGGATCTTCCCTGTGTGGAATATGTTTATGAGCTTTTCATGAGACCTGAAAGCCTTAAGCATGCGTCACTTAAGGAATCAAATATATATCCCGGAGAGAACTGCCTGCTGTATCCGGGGCAGATAGACGTGGAGGTTATCACATACTCAAAGTAGCGTGAAAGTAAGGACAAGAGACAGATATGCCAAAGTATTCGATCAGACAAAACAGGATAAAAAGCGGCTGCATAACAGGCTTCAGCGTCGATGCCGATATTAATATAATATTGGATAAAGAATCGATGTACCACGGGATATTCCTGCGGGGCATAGACGGCGGCGAGAAGGGAATGAGCTGGGGCAGGTTTACATTCAAGACGGGAACCTCGGAGAACATCATGTTCTATGTATATGCGCTGGCGCTGGACTCAAGGGAGATATATGCGCCGGACGGCAAGGGAGTGATCGATCTTGATAAATTCATCCTGGACGGCTCCGTGGAAGTACCGGAAAAGGTAGCCTTCTTAAAAAGGCTGGGTGCAAAGCAGTTTTCCGGCGCTTCGGACTGCCTGCTTTATGAGCTTAAGGGCCGATATCTGTATCTTGCGATAGAGGCAAAAGGAGAGGGGGAGCTTACCATATCTTCGATCATCGTGGACAGCAACGGCGATAATTTTATGGCAACGTATCCCGAAATATACGTGGAAAAAGAGAGCTTTTTCCATAGATACATATCAATCTTTTCAAGCATTTACAATGATTACGGCTTAGATATAGACAATCTTCCGAAACTTCTCGATCTTGACACATGTCCGGAGGAGTTGCTCATCATTTACGGAGGCTGGATGGGCATAGACCTGAAGGGAGGCTTCCTTGATACGCAGGTGCTGCGGGATCTGGTGCGTGAGGCATATTCCCTGAACCGTATGAAGGGGACGAAGCGCGCTATAGAGAGGATACTGGAGATCATCCTGCGGGAGAAAGCCATAGTGATAGAGCATAACCAGGTCAAAAGCTCTCTTGAAGAAGATTCCGTGGAGATCCCGGAGAACTTTAAGACAAAGGGCATATATGATGTAACGATCCTTGTAAGGAGCCATCTCACGGAGGAACTGAGGCATCAGATCTTATTTATCCTGGATCAGTTCAAGCCGGTACGCACGCGTATCAATATCACGCAGCTTGACGAGGCTCCGATAACCGATTCCAATACTTATCTTGACGTGAACTTCACCCTTCCGGAGGAGCATGGAGCTGCTCTTGACGGTTCTTATACTTTGGACGGGGTCATAGTGCTCGAATAAGCAAGGAGATACCGTAATGACAGACAGACAAAAGGAACTGCTTGAGGCGCTGGAAGAAATACTTAATGAAAATGAACATACAGGCGAAGTGTCCATGTTTACGGCTGAGGAGCTGGGAGCTCCCATGGATATCCTGAGGGCAGAGCTTACGGAGTTCGGTCCGGATCTTGAGAGTGTACTGGCAGAATTTTTCTTTATACCTGCCGAGAATGAAGATACCATGTTTTTCACGACCGTGATCACTTTATCGAGCACCGTTCCCAAAGAAGCCGTGCCCGATGTGGCAGCGGCAGCGGCGAGGATAGATTATTATCTGCCTGCAGGAAGCTTTGCGCTGGGAGAAAATGATGAAAACCTCATCTTCCGCCATACCGCGCTGATTGACCGCGGGGATGATATAAAGCATCAGACTGCCGCAGTTTCGAAGGCATCACTGACATCATTTTCCGTAGCAGCTTCTTTCTTCGGATATCTGCTCATGGTAATGAAGGATGAGATAACAGTGGAAGAGGCGGTCAATATGCTTAAGGGCGGAGACGCTTCCTGATCAGAGGGCACCATGCATCTTACCGGGATCGATAATAAAAATGAAAAGGCTTTCTTTTCCCTTCTTCCCATGGGTGCATTGAAGGCGTCGGATAAACTGATAAGGATCGGAGTCCTGACTGATGAGAAGGCTGTGGCGGGAGCGCTTTCCGCAAGGATCTATGACGGATTTTTTGATATCCTCTCTCTTTTCATAATGCCGTCTGAAAGGCGCAGGGGATACGGCAGGGCTCTTTTTGAAACCATCGAAAAAACAGCAATGGATCATAAAAAAGAAGCTTTGACCGCAGAGTTCCTTTCGGACGAGGCCTCAGTGGGATTTGCAAAAGCCATGGACTTTGAGCTTTTTAAGGGAAGGCAGCAGTATTATTTTACTTTAGGTGAGCTTTTACGGTCCCCTTTATACAAAAGGCTTATAAGGGATAAGGATGACAGGCATGCGCCTTTTGTATCGACACTTTCGGAAGATGATAAAAAAGTCCTTGCGCACCGCGTCGGCGATGTGTTTTATGATCCGGCCTGGAGCACGGCATGTATAAAGGACGGTGAATACTTAAGCTGCATGCTGGCAGATCATGAATATGATATTTCTTCAGACGGGAAAAGGCACGACAGTGTGAGTGTCATATTCCTTAATGAGGCAGAAGGCGGCCCGATGGATGTCCTGCATCACTTAAGGTCGTTTGCGAAAAAAGCCGTGGATAAATTCGGCGAGGACAGCGATGTCATATTCAGGATGACTTTTGAGAATGACAAGATAACAAGGAATGTATTCGAGCTAATGGGGAGGAAAACCCATCTGCATTATGAAGGCCGTTATATGCGGGCTGTCAAGCTTATATAAGGAACGCTCTTAAGCAATACCGCGGGAGGAAAGAAAGACAGAATGGGCAGCGGTCCTAAGATCCAAATGTCTGAAGAAGAACGCAGAAGGCAGGAGGACCTAAGAAAATCAGAGATAAAAACGGGACATGTAGAAGCAGGCCCTGTGCTGGAAGAATCAGCTATGGTTCCTGTGAGCATCCTGGCAGGCCCTGTAACGGAGGAGGCGGGGGGCATCCCTGTAGTTCATGCAGAGAAGCACCTTACTGAGGAGGAGGTCATAGCGGCTCACAGGGAAGTAGGGCTGAAGCTTGCCCCGAATTCGTACAAGCACCCGCACAGATTTTCCAGGGCGAATCAGAAGAAAAATCAACAGCAGGCCTTCATGACCACGCGAAGCAGAATGCTTTCTGCCGAAAAAAAAGCGGACAGCATATCGGATGATGCATCTGAAGATTCCCATGTGGAAACATTCGCGGAAAAGCAGAGTATTTTCAGGGAATTTGAGGATATACCCGATCTTGACAGGCTCCTTCGCGGGAATAACGGCGAAACTCCTTATGATGCTTTGATCAATAATTATGAACAGATAAAGAAACTGTGCACGGACCTTCCGAAATATGAGGAAGTGATAGCCTGGAAGCTGAGGACTATCGAAACAGGTCTTGCAAATGCACCGGAGGAACTGATAGAAAGAACGGCTGCTGACGTTGCGGCGGAAAAAAGCAGGCTTCTTAAGTCAAAAGCAAGGCTGAAGACCCTTTATGAGATGAGGGAGCATTTTGAGGCCGTAGAGAAGATAGTGATGAATAAGTATTTTGTCTGTCTTCCCCATAAGGAAATGCAGGCACTGTCTGAAGATGAGCTGATGCAGCGCCTTCACGGCCTGTATAAAAGACCGAAGAGACCGCAAGACGCAAGACTGGTCAGAGCCGGGGTAAAATACCGCAACGAAGAGCTGATAGATTACTATCAGAATCTTATCATACTTAAAAGGCTCGGGTTTGCAGACGGGAAATCTGCTAAGGCAAGGGCAGCACAGTATCATGAGGAACTTAAAAAAGCCGAAGAGGAGCAGGCACCGGAGCTGCTTCATATCGAGGATGAGCTGGAAAGGGAGGATCACACCGACCACGTAAAAGAGCTTAAGAAATTTGCCGAGGCATATAAGAACCTTGAAAAATACAAGGCCGGAGGACATGCATTTTCAATGGAAGAAGATCTTGCCGATATGTTCTTTAAGTCATGCGCTGAAGAAATAGACCGTCTGTACCGGGCAGCGATCATGGCAGGGACCTTAACAGCCGGCGATATTCCTTTGGATATCCGGAAGCTTGTCACCCGGGCAAAGCAAAAACAGCAGGAGAAAAAAGAGGACGCAGAGCTTGAAGAAGAGTTGAGTGACGAAGAGGATGAAGAGCAGAAGGAAGAGCTGACAGAGGAAGAGGATGACGAGCAGGATGAAGAGAGCATGCTCTCCGCAAGACAGAAAAGCGCGGTGAAAGCCGCGGGCGCATATCTTGTGCAAAAATCCCTGACAGAGAAATCCTTTTCAAAATCAGGAAAAAGCCATGTTCCCTTTATGATGAGCCTGATGAATAAGAGCTATGACCAGCAGCTTATCATGTTATACCTTCTGGAGACGGGAGACGGCGACAAGGCAGATTTTACTGCCGTCATGAAGGAATACGTACCTGATCTTGAGAAAATAAAAAAGAATTCCGACTGGAGCAGTTTATCTTATGCTCTGCGTTCATCCGCCACCGTAAGTGCCGTGATGAAGGACTACTTCACGCTTGAGCGTGAAACAGCGGAGCTTGATAAAAAGATCGATGCGGCAGCGCCTGATGAAGGATCCAAAGAGGAAGAATTCAAGAAAGAGGAATTCAGGGCGGATCATATAAAGCAGTCTGTGGAGAAAAAGGTTAAAATGCTGCGCCTGCTTTATTGGAACGCAGGGCTTCATGAGGATATGCCGCCGGCCATGGTGAAAGATCCGAAGATCAGGGCTAAGATCCTCGCTTTATACAGGGAAATAGGCGAGGATTATGAAAAGTATAAAAAAGTAACGGAGCTTCCCGGACATAATGAGGATTCCGGCGTGAAAACCGGTAAGAAAGGCCTGGAGGCCGCAGAGTTTGTTGCGGGTACCGTCAATGAATACATGATGAACGACATAACCGGCGGTACGATGAAGCTGTTTGGTGTATTCGGAGGAAAATTAAGTTTTACACAAAGCCAAATATATACCGGGATAACCGGCGGACTGGATGATGTTATCGCTTTATCCGGCCTTATAACCGCTGTAATGGCCACTTTCTCGCTTGCTTCCGCCACAGGGCTTTCCATTGCGGACAAGACAGCAAAGAGCATAGCTTTGACAGGCGATTATCTCAGTGCTTCCGGAGGAGCGATCTCGGGGGCAGGATCTTTGGTAAAGACAGCAGCTTCCGCAGCCGGGACAGCATCGCATCTTGCCGTCGCAGGAAGCGCCATCGGGATTGTAGCCGGAAGCGTGAAGGTGATCGCTTCGGGGATACAATACGGCCGGGAGAAGAGCTCCGAAGAGGATCTTGTCAGGGCAGGCAGGACGCTTTCCTTTAAGGATGCGCGGGGGGAGCTGACAGAAAATGAAAAGACCGTAAAGCGTTTCCTTTCACACGAGAAAAGGGAAAGCGCAAGGCGCAAAGACAGTGCCGGAGTCGGGATAGCATTAGGCGGACAGACTGCCCTTGCAGGAGTTTTTGCTTTGACGGGGCTTGCCCCTGTAGGAGCCGCGCTCGGTCTTTTAACGCTTGTAAGCGCATTCCGGCATAAGCTGGAAGATATGGCGGTACAGGATGCAAACAGGAAGCTGGCAGTGGACGAATATCTTGACCTTAACGGTCTGATAGAAAAGCTTAGAAAAGATCATCCGCAAGATCAAAGGTTCCGGGGAAAGATAACGGAAGAAGTAAAAGAAGAAATAAGATGCGAGGCTCTTGCCATGCAGGGTTTTTCCTCATATCAGGACTGCTTCAGGCATATATGCATTGAATTCGCATCCGTGCTTTATGACAAGGCGATAGCGGATCCAGACCCGGGTGATGATGATATGTACATGAACGCCCTTAAGTCCCTGGGCATGAAAATAGATACGGAAGCCGGGAAACCGACCGTGGCAGCTATCGCGACCAGGATCATGAGCTGAAAGATTTATGCGGATCTGCTGTTTTTTTGATATTTTTAATAGTGATATGGTATACTTTTTCGGTTAAGCAGTGATATACTAGATATCGTGGGTTATTGTGGGTTTCATGGCAGATAATGCGGATATCACAAGGATTACCCCGGATAGACAGTTAAAAGTGTGTTACAGGAGTAGAGATGTATATAGAAGAGATAGCAGCTGAGGGAAGCCTGCAGCTTAATGTGGAAGGCAAGATAGATTCCTTGACAAGCGAGGAATTCCAGACGGCAGTCCTGAAGGCTTTTCAGAGAAGCAACAACATAGTGATAAATATGGAAAAGGTCCCGTATATTTCAAGCGCGGCCTTGAGAGCGCTGACCCTCGGTCATAAGACTGCGATGGCAAAGGGCGGTCAGATGGTTCTCATAAATGTTCAGCCCACCGTGAATGACGTGTTCAGGACAACGGGGTTTGATAAAATGCTGGTCATTAAATAATTATTAAAGGTAAAGGGAGACGGGTTACAATGTCTAATTTACAAAAGGTCCTTCTGGTATGTTCATGCGTTTTCTTTGCGGCTACCGTATACAGCCTGTTTTATTTTGAGATATACCTTATCATTCTGTTCTTTCTCCTGCACAGCCTGTGCCTGATATTCTTTACGTTCAATACCTTCGCTGACGCCAGCAAGGATGAGAGATATATGGAGACTCTTCATCAGGATGTCGGCATGGAGATCGCGGAGAAGGAAAATGAGATAGGCGACCTCACGGAAAAGATCGTCGACAAGGATAATAAGATCGAGGAATTAAGGGGTGAGAATAATCTGCTCAAGCTGGAAAATGAAGAGATAAAGAAAAACCTGACTAAAGCAGAACAGGAGAGGAAAGATTTTGAAAAGCAGCTGAAGCTTACTGCAGAATCCCCGGAGGCGGATGTAAAGGGACTGCTGCCCCCGCTTTCGGAAAATACTGACGGGCGTGAGACCGTTAATATCATTGCAGTAGCAAAGGAGGCAGTGGATGAGCTGTCTGATTCGGCAAGGGCTGCAGGGCTGCATGTGAGCGTATCCTCACAGGGCGATACGCTGCTTGTGCGCGCGGATCCGAACCGTATCATAACCCTGTTCAGAAATATCATAGACAATTCCATAAAATATATGAAGCGCGCAGGATCGCTGGTCATCACGATATCCACCATCGGAGACGACATCTTCATTGTCCTTAAGGATACGGGAGAGGGATTGAACGAAGACGAGACGAAGCACATTTTCGAGCTTAATTTCCAGGGTTCAAACCGCATAAGCGGAAACGGGCTCGGACTTGCCCAGGCCAAGGCCATAGTCGAAAGCTACGGCGGTACGATATATGCCAAGAGTACAGAGGGCAAGGGCATGGGAATCTATATACAGCTTCCTGCATGAGGATAAAGTGATGGAGAAACATGCGGCAAAAAAAATCCTCGAGATAGTTACGTTGTTTTATATCCTGGTATCCGTTTTGGCGGTAGCCATATTAAGCCTGTCCGGATCGATCTTTGCCAAACGCGGCGAGACCAATCTGACAGAGTATTTCCAGGGGATTTTCGGGGATGAGGATAACGCGGCTGAAGAAGCTGTAAATGATATCCCGCCTGAAGATAAGCTTCAGGGGATGGATGCCCTGAATAGCAGCGCGACTGAGCCCGAACCTATGGTGGAGACGGAGCCTGAGCCCGTACCCGAACCGGAGCCTGAACCCGAGCCTCTGCCGGAGCCGGAGGATACGGTCAGTGAAGATTCAGTCAGTGAAAATGAAGCGGAAGAGGAGCATTATTACTCCTTTAAATCCAATAATACAGATACCCGCCTTCGGATGAGGGCTGAGCCTGACGAGAAGGCAAAGGTAGTATATGAGCTTAAGCCCGGAACTACGGGATATGTCATAGAGCTCGGGGATGAATGGTCCAATGTATGCGCATACGGCAATAAGGGATACTGCGCTAATGAATTCCTCACTATGACAGAGATATCCAAGGAAGAATATGACGAGCTGGTCACAAAGACTGATGCGGAAAAGCAGAAGAAGGACAGCACTGATACGGCGGCTGCAGCGCCTGCCGTGGATCCTGCGCTGCTTTTGAATGCAGCGGGTACAACAGATGCAGCGCCGGCAGCTGCAACGGATGCCGCGGCTCAGACTGCGGGCACCCCGGAAGCCGCGCCTTCCGAGGATCCGTAAGGAGTACGTTATGCGCCTTGACGACAGACTTGCGGAGGACAACAGAAAAGCTGCGGCAGAAGCCGCGCGCGAACCTTATTACGCGGAGGAGCCGGACTGGCTCATATATAAGGAAAGGGAACGTGCGCCGTGGCTTAATAAGGATAAGGGAGTCTTTACCGAGACCGATAAGAAGTCGTTGAATAAGGCGCCTTCGGTATTTGATGCGTCTACTCTTTTTTATACAAGGGAGAAGGAACAGGGTGAGCAATCTTAAGGGGAATGAGCCATGTCAATGAAATACGACGAGAAGCTTAAGACAAAACCTTTTAAGAGTTATAACGAGTACATGCAGTATATCTTTGACTGCGTGAATACCAGCATGGACCGCTATCTTGACGGCATGAAGGAAGTATATGCCAATGAAGAGGGCGGTTATAGGAATGTGCTGTACCCTGATCTCGAGCTTGCAGCCGAGATGAGCAGGGCACATGTGGAGCGTTTCTATTCCGCCACGGATGATGAAGAGGACGAAGGCGGAACGGAGAATGCCGCGGAAGCAGCCCTTGCGGAGACTGAGGAAGAAGAAGAGGAGGAGGAAGAGGATTTTGACGATGATGATGAGGAACTCCTCTCGCTTCTCGATGCTTTCAAGACAGACAGCTCCGATGAAGAGCCTGAACAGAGCGCTGAAAAGAATGTCAATACCGAGGCCATAACTCAGGATTCCAAAGTTCCCATAAGGGAAAGGCTTGAGTTTATTAATGAAAGGGCTGAGCTTACCGTGGAGGAGGGGATCCCGCTTCCTTTCTTTGAGCTTTGCCATAAGCTGAAGTTTGAGCCTTTCACTCTTTTCTGCTTTGCCTGCGGGATACTGTCTTCCACGCAGACAGATTATGCAGGGGTTTTCCAGATAGTAAATGAAAACGCAAATCTTTCCGCGCCTACGATAGAATCGGCGGCAAAGGTTTTTTACGGTAAAGAATACTCGATAACCGGAGCCTACGGTGATATGTCCACGTGTCTGGAGCAGCTGCTTCCGTTGCTGTCCCTTCGCGTTCTGGACAGCATGCCGTTCTCAACAGTCGTATCTCCGGACAAGCGTGTCATAGACTGTCTCTTCGGCCGCAATCCCGACAAGCTGGATGAGAACTATACCCGTTTTATTTCAATGCTCACCGATAATAAGGAATTAAATCCCATCATGGCCAATCAGGGCGTGTTGGATGAGATGAAGATATCCTACGATGAGGGTGTGCGCATCTTCTATTATTTCGGAGACGAGGGCAGCGGGCGCAAATTCTTCGTGAAGCATTTCTGCAGGGAGCAGGGGCTCCAGGCGGTCGCAATAGACTGCAAGAAGCTGTTTAATTATGATTATCAGTTTGTGGAAAAGGCTTTGTGGGCTGTCACGCGTGAATGCATCCTTACAAACTCATGCTGCTGTCTGACGGCGCTTTCTTTCAGGGAAGAGGAAAAGGAGAAGTTCTTCGGATACATGGATATGGCTTTTTCCAAGCTTAATGAACAGAATATCCTGGTCTTTGCCATGAGTAAGGAGCATATAGATTTCAGGGAGATCACAAAGAGCGAATATACGGAGCTGGAGCTTCCGACTCCGGACACCGGCGAGAGGCAGACCTGCTGGGAGTACTTCGGCAAGGGCTATAAGCTTGAAGAGGGCATCGACATGCTGGAGATGTCCACCAAGTTCTTATTCACGCCGGGAAAGATACACGACGCCTTAAAGCATGCCAGGGCTCTGGCCACGATGGCGCAGGAGGGCGAGATCTCAAGGGACAAGCTTTTCAAGGGCTGCTACAATCAGATGAGCTCGGAACTTACACAGAAGGCAACGAAGATAAAGGCAAACTTCGGCTTCGAGGATATAGTCATGAACCCGAGCCAGAGAGAGACCCTGGAGCATGCCATCGACCAGATGAACTTCAGAAAGCAGGTCTACGAGAACTGGCATTATACAAAGAAATATCCATACGGGCGCGGACTTTCGATACTGCTCTTCGGAGCGCCCGGTACAGGTAAGTCCATGTGCGCGCAGGTTATAGCGCATGAGCTTAATCTTGAGCTTTACCGTGTCGACCTTTCCAAGGTCATAGACAAGTATGTCGGTGAGACCGAGAAATCCATCTCTATGATATTCAGGGAAGCAAAGAAGTGTAACGTGGTCTTGTTCTTCGATGAGTGCGACACGCTTTTTGCAAAGAGATCTGATGACGGAGGAAGCAACCAGGCTTCGAACAACAATAAGACCGCTCTGCTCCTGCAGGAGGTCGAGGCTTATGACGGGGTATCCGTGCTTGCAACAAACTACAAGCACAATATCGATCCCGCTTTCTTCAGACGTATGAAATACATAGTCGAATTCCAGTTCCCGGATCCCGATACGAGGGAGATGCTCTGGTCTACCACCATACCCAAGGATACGCCTCTTGCCGATGATGTCGATATCAGGTTCCTTGCGGAGAAGTTCGAATTCGTCGGAGGTAATATCAAGAACTGCATCCTGAATGCAGCTTTCCTTGCCGCGGCTGATCCGGAGTCTGACGGCAAGGTCCATATGAAGCATTATCTCAATGCGATCAAATACGAGTTTGTGAAGGTCGGAAAGGTATTTACAAAATCCGATTTCGAGCCGTATGCCGCTGATGTAGGTTTGGCCTGAACATAAGGAGCCTGCATGCCCAGACACGCAACCAGCTTAATGGAAAGAAGCGCAGCTGAGAATAAGCGGACTTTGGATGCCGCTTTGCGGGATTATCGAAAGCCCGGGAGCGGAGCCGATCCTCAGCACGCGGTCTTTATGAGAAGGAATGCGGACGAGGCTAAGAAATTCAGCCTCTTTAGATTCATAACGTCCAAAGAGACCGGAACCGGACGGTTCGGAGCGCAGCGTCCAGAAGAAAGAAGGGATTCCATCAAAGCGCTTGACACTTCTCCGATGCCTGAAAAGGCATATTTCGACCCATTCAGCATGAAAACCATCCACCCGATAAATGTAAGAGAGGGAGAAGCACCTGTTGCTTCCGCGGCTGATGACGCGCTTGCGGGACAGATAGAGGACGATTTTGTCGAGCGTGTAGACAGTGAGATCGAGGCGGCTCAGAAGAATGATTTCGAAAAGCCCCTGCGCGGCCGGAATTCGGAGCTTGCCCTCGCCGAGGCAGTTGAAGTGGGTACTGATGAACGTCAAAACGGACCTGAGAAAAAGTTGTCTTATGAAGGTCTGGTAAGGAGTTTAAATGCCGGAAGATCTTTTATTCCGGACAGTCCGGTAATAGAGGACATCCCTGATTCATTCAGCATAGAGGTGATAGTGGATCAGCCTGCCCCGAAGTATACGCAGGAATTCGGTGAGTTCAGGGCAAAAAAGACCCAGGGTGTATGGGAGCAGGTAAAGGGCTGGTTCAGGAAGACATTCAATACGGAAACCCCGGAAGAAAAGAAGAAGAGGGAAAGCGACAGATTAAAGGAAGTCTATAAGGAATACCTGGACACCCTGCCTGAATACCGCGATGTCCTGTGGCGGCACAGGGCTGACGCGATACTGCATGGAAGAGCTTACAAACCGGGGGAGGATCCGGATCTTCAGGAAGTTGCAGGAGATGTAAAAAAGGCAGCAGCAACCAGCGGCTACGGACATGCGATCGTCCGTATGAACGCAAGGAAATACGGAGTAACCCTTTCAAGATACAGCTTTATGTTCGGGTCCACCTCCAATCCCGGTATGGCCGGCGCTGTCGTAGGAAGTGTCTCTAATCCCGCACGCACCCATGAGGGTAAAAAGAAGGGTGAGTTTGATATCAGTTATCAGGATTATCTAAAGGCTGCGGCAAAGATCCGCGGCACTATAGGATCGATGCGTTCTTATTCGCTCCTTGGCTATAACTGTACAAGTTTTGCAATTGAAATCGCGCAGGCTGCGGGTGTCAGGTTTAATGATGAGGATACTTCATCTTCAATGATGACCTTCAGACATCATTCACAAAGAGTGGATTCTCCATACCTGCTCGGGAGAAAGCTGGAGGAGGCCGATACAAGATCCCCGGCATATAAGACAGACAAGGCCAGAGCGAGAGTGGAGCAGGCTGCGGCTACCAATAAAATAGGGACGACTATATACGCACTGTACAAACAGCCGATGATGGATAGTGCCATAATACAGAGGATAGATAGGCTGAACCTGTATCCGCATGCGACATTGGAAGAGCGCGTGGATAGAATACTGGACAGCGTCATAGAAAAAGGCGCAAAAGTGGATCATGATATTCCTTTATTCAGCTCCAAAAGCGGAAGAGAAGCCGATAAAGAGATCAATGAGGCAATGGCAAACCGAATAATGGGCCGTAAGTCGGTATTCCAGGGATGCTCTTCGGAGCAGGAATATATCGAGTATCTTATGGGAAACGACGAACTTATGGCCAGGAATATCTGCTATGATCTGAGGTCCGAGGGCTTCTTTGATAATGTATTCGGACGGGAGCTGACATCAGGCGGCACGAAAGATTATGTCAGTATATTTGCGCGGACGGGTATATATGCAAAACATTTCATGGGGCTTTCCGGTGAAGAGGCTATGCAGAGGGCTTCTGAGTTCCTGGGTACAATAATCAGCAGACAGCAGTCCCTGCGCCGGCAGGTCGTTATTGCAGTGAGCAACCGGGTAACATACTCTGATATGATACAGGGAATCGAGGATCTGGTGGGATCCGTAGATCTAAAGATGCTCGGGGAACGCCTGCTGTACAACGACAGACTGCTTGAAGACTTCGTAACAAAATATAATATCCCGCTTCCTGAAATACCTAAAGAGCCCGAACCGGAGGCTGAAAAAGAGGAAGCCGGACCTGCAGCGGCAGCAGCGGCAGCGCCTGTAGCGACTGCAGCGCCTACGACAGCAGTTTCTGCAGAGGCACAGAAGCGGAAGGTGCCTGTACAGAGAAAGGTAGTTAAATCCATAATTGACACGGAAGTCAATCCGGGACATATACAGGATATAGTCCAGGCGCTCGATGAGGGTGCTGCGGCAGAGCGGTTCATAGAGGCGTTCTCCGCCTACGGCATTAGGATCTATGAAGTCAAACGAGCCCAGATATTACAGTTCCTTGCCAATCTTTTGGAGGAAAGGAATGTGAGGGTCGATATAGCCAGAAGATACAGGTCTATAATGACGGCACGTTCAATGGAAGATAAAGTGGATGAGTTTCGGTTGTTGATAGAAGATATCACATCGCATTTCGGGAACAGCGAGCTCCAGCGTTTCTGTGATAAATGCGAAATATACTGATCAGGTTTTTATAGGTTTGCAAAGACTGTACGGAGGGATAGATGACATATTCTTCGATACCTATACTGGCTATATTGATACAGCTGATAATCAGTCATGAGCTTTTGCTTAAACGCAAGACGGATGAGGCGCTTCCGGCGCAGAGGGCATACCACAGGTTCCTCATGGCGACGGTTGCGTATTATACTACGGATGCCCTTTGGGGTATCTTTGATTCCCTGCGCGTTACGCCGCTCCTTCATGCGGATACGGTATTGTACTATATCGCCATGGCAGCGGCGGTACTGCTTTGGACCCAGTATGTCATAGAGTATCTTGATGAGAAGAACGGATTTACCAATTTCCTTCTGTATGCAGGACAGATATTCTTTTCTTTCGAGATCCTTTTCCTTGCCGTCAATTTCTTTGTCCCGGTCTTTTTCTATTTTGATGAAGAGGGCAGGTATCAGGCAGGACCCGTGAGGAATGGCGCGCTTATCGCGCAGATGATCCTTTTCCTGCTGACAACCGTATACAGTTTTTATGTCATGAGGACCACAAAGGGTTTTGTCAAGCGCCGCAACAGGACGGTAGGGCTTTTCGGAGTCGCGATGGTGACCGTCATCATAATCCAGTATTTCTATCCGCTGCTGCCGGTATATTCTATCGGCTATCTGCTAGGCTGCTGCATGCTGCATACCTTTGTCGTGGAGGATGTGAGGCATGAGTACCGCATGGAGCTTGAGGAAGCCTTGAAACGCGAGAAGGAGCAGAAGAAGGAGCTCGGTTCCGCGAAGAAGCTTGCCTATACAGATCCCCTCACAGGGGTCAAGAGCAAGCATGCATATATTGAAAAAGAGGAGCTTATGGACCAGCTCATAAGGGACAATGTGTCAGGCGCCTTCGGCGTGGTGGTTTTTGACCTGAACGGACTGAAGGAAATAAACGACAGCAAGGGACATGATACCGGAGATGAATACATCATTCAGGCATGCAGGCTCATATGTGATTATTTCAAGAGAAGCCCTGTCTACCGCATAGGCGGTGATGAGTTCGTTGCCGTACTGAGCGGTGAGGATTATGAAAGACGCATAGCGATACTTGCGGATTTTAACGAGAGGATCGACTGGAACCTGAAAAGCGGCAAAGTCGTTGTGGCTACCGGCATGTCAGAATTTGATCCGAGAAGGGATCATTCATATAAGGCGGTATTTGAGCGCGCCGACGATCTGATGTATCAGCGCAAGAAAACCCTGAAATCCATGTAAAGCCGGAAAAAGGGTAAGCTCCGTGGACAGGGTGAACGGACGGGAAAATGGGTTTTGTTGAAAGATTAAAAGAGCAGCTGGATTATTATCATAACGCGACGGATATCCCTTTGGAACTAAGGAATTCAGATGGAGAGCTCATTGCTGCATATTACCCGGAAAAGAACAGATACTGCGAACTCATCCATGAGGCATGCGGGGAGCGCAGTTTTTGTGACCGTGTCCATAGGGATAAAGCAGGGATCTCGGAGAAGCTGAAAGAGGGATATATTTTTATGTGTCCCGCGGGACTAACGAATTTCATCATTCCCGCGCTGTCGGAGGGAAGGGCTGACTATTACGTACAAGCGGGACCGTTTAATATACTGGATCCGGATATAAGCCTGATAGATGAATTTATCAAGATATTCGCGCTTGATGAAGGATGGAGGGATGAATTCTTTGCAGAATACAGCTCCATGCAGATGGTGGAGCCGGTACGGCTGCAGAACCTCTGCAAGATGCTTTTCGCGATCGTCAACAACCTGCCCAGGGTTTCCGTGGAAGGCGATATAGTTGAAACAGAGGAAGACGGACAGATATCATCGGCTGTTCCAGCGGTGCAGAATGCAATATTGTATATTAAGGAGCATTATTCCGAGAACCTGAAACTTGAACAGGTTGCGGCGTACGTGGGGCTTAACCCTTCATATTTTTCTTCGGTCTTCAAGAGTGAGCTGAATATCAGTTTTTCACATTACCTGATGCAGAAGAGGATAGAGGCGGCCTGCATCCTTCTGCTGCGTTCAAACAGTCCGCTGTCTGACATAGCGGCTTCCGTGGGGATCGAGAACCAGAGTTATTTTTCCCATGTTTTCCGTGAACACATGGGGATGTCTCCTAAAGAATACAGGAAGCAGAGATAATGGAAGCACGGTATCGAACTTTAGGATATCCTGCATTAGGGGAGGTCTGTTGATTCCCTAAGGTCATTTGGGGTCTGCAGGATACAGGTTTCCGAACCGTGCTTCATTATATAAGAATCCTTATATGGTTATTATTCCACAACATACTGAAAAAGTATTTCAATGTGTTTGGATATTTGAAGCGACTTATACAAAAATATTAACAAAAATTGTTGCAATATTTAGCCACGGCTCGATATGACGGTGACGGACAGGCGCTACGGAACCGGCAGGCAGCATGGGGGAAGCGTGAAAACCATGGCTGAAAAGATAAAAGAAATATATGAAAAAGTATACGATGTCCTGATCGGGGACCGCGACCTTTGGCAGCAGCTTTTCAACATCGCCGTGGTCATCGCGATCCTGGGAGCTTCTACTTCCGTGGTGGTATCCATTATCCTCGGCAATCCGCCGATCGCGATCCTTCTTTTCCTGATCACGATGGTTTTCGCGATCCTGTGTCTTGTCATCACCCTAAACGCAAAGGATGTCATATATGCCGCGCTGCTTTTTTCCGTGGTGGGGAATTTCGTACTGTTCCCGATAATGTTCTTTATGTCCGGCGGATACCACGGGGGTATGCCGTTATGGCTTCTTTTCAGCCTGGTGATGTGCTGGGTGGTGATAAAGAAAAGGATCCTTTATTTGATATATACGCTGAGCATCATATTCCAGTGCGGCTGCATACTGTACAGCGAAGTCCATCCGGAGAAAGTAGCCGCTTTAGGATCCGAGCATGCCGTTGTCATGGACATCATACAGTCCCTGATCCTGGTGTCTTTGATCTTCGGCATAATAATAAGATACCAGAATACCGCATATGAGAAGAAAAAGCAGGAGCTGGACGAAGCGAACGCTTTCCTTTCGGAGACCAATGAGAGGATCACTCTGCAGTCCATGTATACGCTCGCAAAGACCATAGATGCAAAGGATAAATATACGAACGGCCATTCAATGCGCGTCGCAAAATATTCGGAGATGCTGGCGGAGAGAATGGGAGTTTCCGATGAGGAAAAGGACGAGATAACGAATCTCGCGATGCTCCATGATATAGGGAAGATAGGCGTGCCGGATGCCATAATAAACAATCCTTCGAAGCTTACCGAGGATGAATTCAATGTGATAAAGCAGCATCCCCTCACAGGCTATGAGATACTTGCCGAAATGCCGGAGCTTAAGGATATCGGGACCGGAGCCAGATGGCATCATGAAAGATATGACGGCAGCGGCTATCCTGACGGGCTTAAGGGGGAGGAGATACCGCTTCCTGCCAGGATCATCTGCGTGGCGGATGCCTATGATGCCATGACCAGCAATCGCAGCTACAGGAAATACCTGCCGCAGGAGGTTGTAAGGGAAGAGCTGCAAAAAGGCAGGGGAACCCAGTTTGATCCTGATATAGCTGATATAATGCTGGATATTATGAGTGAGGATAAGGACTATGAACTCCGGGAGCAGTAAAAGCCATATAGAGGATCTATACAGCTTTGCCTGCAGCCGGGGGTTTTCGCGGGAAGTTTTTTTCAGCGGGGAAAATCTGGACAGATATATTGAAGCTGTCACAGACGCGTTCATGGATTACCCGCTGTTTCTCCATGTCTTCGGGGGAACATATGATGATAAGACTTTTTCGCGTATGCTGGCCGTTGATTTCAAATGCAGGCTTAATACCATTGCGGGGATCGCGAGCCCCGGTTATGAATCAGTGATGTTGATCGAACCGCCGGGGACGGCCAAAACCGGAATGCTTCAGTATGTAAGATCGGCTGATACAGGGTCATACGGCCTTCTTTTAAAGCCTGCGATATACAGGCTCGAAAGATTCGAAAGGTATGCTTTGAAGAAAAGGAAAGGCTGTCTTGATGATAAAACCTGGTATATTTATTCATTTACTACCAAGAGGGAATTTCAGGGGAAGGGATACGGAAAGAAACTCATGGAGCTTATCGTTTCTTACGCTGAAGGGAAGGGCCTGAGGATCTGCCTTGAGACGAACTCCGAAAGCAATATCGGCATGTACGGACATTTCGGATTTGAAAGCACGGATACATCAGAATATAAAGGCATGATCCATTCAGTCATGCTTTATACCGGAACTGATAAAGGAAAAAGCGGCGGCGGACAGTAACGGATCAGCGTGATCTGTCATAAAAAATATTTGAAAAAGAAACCGCAATAGAGTATCATAGATTTGTGTGTGATGAAACCGAAAGGCATTGCGCCGTATATTATTTTTTTGAAAGGTGGGTATGTTCATGACTGAAAAGCAGTTTAAGAAGAGCGAAGTGATTTTTCGCGAGGGAGACAGGGGCGACACTCTTTATCAGATCGTTGAAGGTGTCGTAGGAGTATATGCAGCATACGGTGAGGCAGGCGAACAGCTTCTTACCGAGCTTACTACGGATCAGTTCCTCGGTGAGATGGCCGTTATAGAAGCTTATCCCCGCAGCGCTACCGCTGTGGCATTGACTGATGTCAAGGCAACGGAGATCCAGTCCGGTGAGATGAGCGAGTATTTCAAGTCACAGCCGGATAAGGTCATGGATATCATGAAGCATCTTGGCGGACGTCTTCGTGAGCTTACCAACGATTACGGCGATGTCTGCGCTACCATAGAGGAGCTCCATCTCGGAGAAGAGAAGCCTGAGAGAAGCGAGAGCCTCCTTAAGCGCATAAAGAAGTTTGCTGCGGTTTATAAATCAAACAAGAATGCAGACCAGCTTAGCGCGGAGACATTGCGCAAGCTTGATCAGTCCGGACATGCAGACGGATTTACCACTAATGTGGAAGGATATAATAAAGGGACGATCATCTTCAGGGAAGGTGAAAAGGGAGAGTGCATGTATGATATCCATTCCGGTTCCGTGAGCATTTATAAGGCATACGGCCTTCCGGAAGAGAAGCTTCTTACAAAACTTACGACCAATCAGTTCTTCGGCGAGCTGGGCATGGTGGAAGACTATAAGAGGAGCACCACGGCAATCGTTACCGATGACAATACTACCATAGAGGTTATTTATCCGAATGACCTTACAGAGCTTTTCGAGCAGAACCCCGTCAAGGTGGAGATGATATTGGCTCATATTTCACACAGGCTGAGAAGCCTTACCAAAGAGTATATGACAGCATGTAAGCTTGTATATCAGGTATCTGACGCAGAGGCAAACGGCACTGTAAGCGACGCCCTTAAGGCAGAGACAGAAAACTTCAAGGCGCGTTTATATGGCTGAGACCGGATCTTCTGACAGGAAAGCCGTCCTGCAGGTGCAGCCGCATTATGAATTCCGCGAGGAATGGGAGGTGCTGGCTGAACGCGAGGATCTTTGTTACGAAGCATTGGATTTCTCATTACCACCCGCTCTCATTGAGAGCGGGTTGTTTGAAGAATTCAGTAAGTGGTACAGGGAGTGCGGGCGTACCGCATCCATACATGGGTTCTTCATGGATGTAAATCCCGCAAGCAGCGATCCGGGGTTCAGGGAGCTGTCCCGGCAGCGGTGCAGGAAAAGCTGTGAGACCGCGGTCGCTGTAGGCGCTAAAAACGTGGTCTTTCATTCCAGCTGTTTTCCGTTTTTAAGAGGCATTTACTTAAATGTATTAAACGCGAGATGCGCGGAGTTCTATGAAGAGCTTGCCGAGGAATATGATGTCAATATCTTTATCGAGAACAGTCCGGATATAGACGCGGAGCCGCTTAAGACCCTGATGCAGCGCATTACGGATAAAAGGATAGGAGTATGCCTGGATATCGGACATGCCAACTATTCGCATATGACCATACCTCAGTGGTTTGAGGAGCTGGGTGAATGGATCGGATACATGCATGTTTCCGATAATATGGGCGTATATGATGACCATGTTCCCCTCGGAGAGGGAAACATAGACTGGGATGAGACGGACAGGCTGTGGAGAGGCCTTGACAGGGATACGAATATCACTATTGAGGTCAACGGACTTACAACGGCAGGCCGCGCGGTAAGATTCCTTAAGGAACATAAATACTTCGGATTGTAGAACGGGGGTTGGAAGTGAATGATGCGATTGAAATAATGCGGAAAAAGATTCTGGCCAGCATAAGGGACGGGATCATGACCATAGGGTTTAACGGCATCGTAAACTACGCGAATGAATCTGCGTTAAATATCCTGGGCATACCGGAAGATAAGCTTATCGGAAAAAGCTTTGCTTCCAACTTTTTTGATAATCCGGAAAATGATGATTTCGCCCAGGCGGTTCTTGACAGTGTATACGACAGGACGGATCCACATTCCGCGTTAGTCACATATACTGCAGGAGGCAGGACATATACCCTTCGCATGCTGACATCGTACTATACCGACGGGGATAAGCGTACCGGGATCATTGTCCTTTTCTCGGATCTGAGCGAGCTCATGGAGCTTCGGGATGCCGTGCAGTCCATGCAGAAGATCCAGAGGCTTAATGAAAAGCTGGAGCTCAGGAATAAGCTCTTAAGTGAGACCTTCGGACGCTTCCTTTCCGACGATATAGTAAAGCAGCTGCTTGATACGCCTAAGGGGCTTGAGCTCGGCGGACATAAGCAGGAGCTTACGATAATGATGAGCGATCTCCGCGGCTTCACGGCATTAAGCGAGAGGATGGATGCAGGGGATCTGATCTCACTTCTTAATCATTACCTTGAGGCCATGACTGACGCGATCCAGAGCAACGGAGGCACTATCATTGAATTCATCGGGGACGGGATACTCGCGATATTCGGGGCTCCCGTATGCTACGAGGACCATGCCGCCAGAGCTATCGCCGCGGCGCTTACCATGGAGAGATCAATGGAAGCTGTCAATGAGTGGAATAAGGAGCATGGCTATGATACCCTGGAAATGGGCATAGGGCTGCATACCGGAGAGGTCATTGTAGGAAATATCGGATCCGAAAAGAGGACGAAATACGGAGTGGCCGGAAGTGCCGTGAATTTATGCGGGAGGATAGAAAGCTATACCGTAGGGGGGCAGATCCTTATTTCTCCTGCTACGAGGGAAGCCGCAGGATGCGAGCTTGAGATCACGAAGGAACTTACGGTATATCCCAAAGGAGCCAGCAAGGAGCTTGTATTATCCCTTGTCACGGGTATAGGAGATCCTTACAACATCAAAGTGAAGATAGGCGGGGCTAAGCCCGAGGAATTAAAGAAGCCGATACCGGTATGCTTTTATAAGCTTGACGGCAAGCACAGGCTGGAGGGCACGATGTACGGCGGGATCAAGGCCGTCGCGAATGATATGGCGGTGATCGAGACAGACGCGAAGCTCGGGATAATGGATAATATCCAGATCGAGGCCGGCGGGGATCTGTACTGCAAGGTCATGGATGAGGAGACCGGGGGGTATCTGCTTCAGTATACGGCGGTGCCTGCTGGATACGATAAGTGGATCAAGCCGCTACTGTAGCAGTTTTTTGTCATAGATGTTAAAGGCTCTCGGGCTTGATATATACAAGCCTGAGAGCATTATAGATATTATCAAGGGGGGAGCGTATGAGGAAGGATTATCAGGCAGCGTTAAGGCTGGGACAGGCAGCTGTAAGAAAAGCGATAAAGCAGGGCGTATCTCCGTATCTGCCGGCTCTTGATGCATTCGAGGAGGTCCGCCACAGCACAAGGCAGACTCCGATGGGACTGGTGGAGCTGCCGCTGGAGCGCATTAAAGGAAATAAAGAAGTTGCCAGGAATAATTCCTTTGCAAACAATTTCATGCCGCTCTTTGACGAAGACACGGAGTTTGCAACCAAGTGGTCCAACCTCTATGATTCCTTTAAGCAGGAGGGGATCAGGGACGCCATAAAGGTCTATGAATACATGCACAATTTCTATGTGCAGGAAGGCAATAAGAGGGTATCCGTATCAAAGTATGAAAATGTCGATTACATACTTGCGGACGTCACCCGGATCTTACCCGAAAAAAACGATACCAAAGAAGTCAGGGCTTATTATGAATTCCTTGATTTCTATAAGGTTACGAAGAATTTCTATATAGTGTTCACGGAGCCCGGAGAGTACGCCGAGCTTGCATCGCTTTTGGGACAGGATCTCGAAAATGAGTGGCCCGAGGATCTGAGGTATGACCTTAAGGCTGCTTTTAATGTCTTTTCAAAGAAGTGCCGTTCGGTGCTTAAGATCGACAGTGAATACTCGATAAGCGAGATCTTCCTGATCTATATTTCAATCTTCCCGATGAAGACCCTTGTGTCAGACAGTGATGAGCAGATCGTGAAGAATATAAAGATGGCGCAGAATGAGCTGCTCGGAAGCAACAGCATGGACGATATCGTATTCCTTGACAAGGCTCCCGAGGAAGAGGAGTCAAAGCAGCGCAAGGGATTGAAGGGGATATTGTCACGCAGCGCGCACTACAGCGCAGCATCGCCGCTTCGGGTAGCTTTTATTTATGATGCGGATCCCGATGAATCCAGATGGATCGACAGCCACGAGGCCGGGAGACTCTATCTCGATGAAATGACCGGAGACGAGGTGGTGACTGCAAGCTATATCAGCGAAAACGGAAAATCCGGATATGCGGACACTTTGGAAAAGGCGGCTTCGGAAAAGAGCGGGATCATATTTACCGTATCGCCGAAGATGATGTCCGAGACATTAAAGGCTGCGATAAAGCATCCGGAGATCAAGTACCTGAACTGCTCCATAGGGGGCACCAGCTCGACGGTAAGAAGCTATCACGGAAAGCTCTATGAAGGGGCATTCCTTATCGGGATACTGGCAGCCGATCTGCAGCTTAGGGATGAGGACAGAAAGAAGGAAAGACGCATTGGCTATCTTGTCCGTAACTTCGGAAATATGAGCATGGCAAACCTGAACGCCTTTGCGATAGGAGTATCGCTTATAGATCCCGAGTGCATGATCTCAATGAAATATGCGGGAAACAGTGGAAGCTATGATTATTATAACGAGTGGAAGGAAGAAGGCGTATCAATGTATGCGGACTTCGACTATTCACTGGCGGGTGCTGATAAGAGACGCCCCGGAGTATACAGAATGGGCGCGGAGAAGGACGTCTATATAGGGAGCCCGTATTATAACTGGGGCAGATATTATATGCAGATAGTGCAGTCCGTGCTTTACGGCGACTGGAACGTCCAGCAGATGGTCAATTCACATATGGCGACCAATTACTGGTTCGGATTGTCAAGCGGAGTCGTAGATATCAGGGTGGCGGATATTCCTTATCAGACAAGAAAGATGCTGGCATTCTTTAAAGGGGCAGTGATCTCGGGCAATATGGATCCTTTCTCCGGAGAGCTCCGTTCACAGGCCGACGTGATACAGGAAAGCCTTGCGCCAAATGCAAGCACGGTATCTCTGGTATTTGATACCCTGCCGGCAGCGAAGATCGCCACTATGGAATGGATGAATGACAACGTTATATGAAGATCCTCATTATTGCCGATGAAGAATCGAAGCCGCTGTGGGACTACTATACTCCCGAGAAGGTGGAGGGTGTGGATCTCATCATCTCGTGCGGCGATCTGAACGCGCAGTATCTGGAATTTCTTGTTACGATGACATCCATTCCCGTGCTCTATGTACCGGGAAATCATGATACCGCATATGTTAAAGCGCCTCCCGGAGGCTGCGAGAATATAGACGGCAGGATCTATGTCCATAATGGGATCCGCATCCTGGGGCTGGGCGGTTCCATGAGGTACAAGGACGGTCCGTATCTTTATACGGAGAATGAAATGAAGATGCGCATCTTTAAGACATACCCCGGAATAATAAGACACAGAGGCATTGATATCCTGGTAACTCATGCTCCGGCAAAGGGCTACGGTGACATGGGAGATCTGCCGCACCGGGGATATGAATGCTTCAATTCATTGCTCAATATCTGCCATCCGGCTTATATGCTGCACGGACACGTGCATGCTTCTTATATGGGCGGTTTCCGGAGGGAGACCCTTCATCCCGCGGGAACAGTCATCATAAACGGTTATGATAAGTATTTCATAGATTTCAAGGAAAGCGACAGGAAAGTGATAAAGCGCACGATGCTCATACGCAGTATCCTTGGATACAAAGAGTGATCGGATTTATTCAGCAGGCAGAGAAATGGTTCAGGGTTTTGTATATTTCACGCAGAGCATGGTGATATCGTCAAACTGTTCGGCGCCGCCTGTGAAGGCATCTATATCCTCGTTTAGGCTGCGGATGATGCCTTCAGGTGTCTCATCCTTTGCTTTTTCAAGACATGCGAGCATGCGTTCCGCGCCGTAATAATCCTCCGAGACATTCAACGCATCCTTCACTCCGTCGGTATACAGGAAAATGATGTCTCCGTAGGCCAGCTTTATTTCCCGGTCTTTATAATCCCCGTCAGGCATCAATCCTATCACTGAGCCGTGACCACCATTGTCCGGCATATAAAAAGGTCCTTCTCCGATCTTTAATGCCGGAGGTTCATGGCCTGCATTTACGCAGGTCAATATACCCGTGGAAAGATCAAGTATCCCAAGCCAGGCCGTGACAAACATGCAGGCGTCATTATTATCGCAAAGATGGGAATTGACAGCGGTCATTATCTCCGCCGGAGTACCGCCTTCATGGGTCCTGTAGTTTATGAGGTTCTTAGCGGACATCATAAAGAGAGCCGCAGGAACTCCTTTATCGGAGACATCCGCTATGAGGAAGGCAAGATGGTCTTCATCCAAAAGGAAGAAATCATAGAAGTCCCCTCCTACTGCCTTTGCGGGATGCATGCCGCCATAGATGTCGAAATCCGTACGGTCCGGAAAAGCAGGAAATATCCGGGGGAGGGCAGAAACCTGTATGTCTGATGCCATGCGCAACTCTGTGTTCACTCTTTCTTTTTCTCCTGCGAGCTGGGCTGCCTGTTTTGTATAACGGTCCATTTCATGTGCAAGTGATGTGAATTCATCAGCAAAGGAGCCTATTTCATTTTTCAGTTGTATTTTTTTCATATCAGCTTCGACGGTATCCGGATCCTTGTCCATCTGATAACGCTGTACAGTCCTGCTTATCTTTGAAAGGGGATTCAGCAGCATCAGATACAGGGATAGCAGGATTATGAAGGCTGACAGGATGAGATAACGTATGGCGCGTGACCTTGAAGCTGAGACAAAATTCATATGTTCATAGATCTCGCTCCTCTTAAACGAATTACACAGAAAAGCAGACTGGTCACTGTTCCCGAAAGGTATCTCCCTGAAGAATCCGAAATCATCGTCGGATGAATACTGGCCCCAGATCCAGGTCGTATTGTCTGTTATGACTGTCTCATAATTATTCCATTCCTTTTCTTCCTCCAGGATATCGCGATACTGTCCCAGACGGTACGTTCCGTCTGCATTTCTTTCGGCATCAAAGAGTATAAGGGCATTATCGCTTTCGTCAGGCACGATAAGAAAAAGGTCATCAAGATTATGTATTATGAACTGCTGCTCAAAGTAATCGGCGATCCTTTCGTAGCATATCTTCGCAAAGAAAAACTGCTCATCTGCTGAATAGCTTTCAGCCTGCTCCGAAGTTACTTCAGCCAGTTTCCTGTCAGATATTTCGTTGTTGCTGTCGGCACTTTCGGATTTAAGATCTTCTGCGAGGGCCTGCGCGTTTTCCGTCCAGTATTCCATGAGCCATGGCAGGGACCGGTAGCTTTTCATGGTGATTATCACATCAGACAGATGCGAATCGTTCCTGTCGTGGATCGTTCTCAGATAAGAGACGAAAGCAGAGGATGTGACCATATTCCCGATGACCAGTGTCGTGAAAGCGAAAAGCACCAGGGTTATCCCTCCGAGATGGATCAGGATCATTTTTTTAGTCAGTGACAGATAAACGTATATGACACATAAAGAAATGATAAATGCCGAAACAGTTACCGTAAATATCGCGATGCTGAAATAAACCAGCATCATCAGCAGCATTGCCGGAAGCAATACAAGCGTTTTGTCGATCCTCCATAAAAAGCATAATCCCGCGATCATATAGGAACACGCGATAACCCTTGAGACAGTCAAGAGAGCATACAGACTGAACGGCTGAGCGATACCCGGATCAAGAAAGATGACTATTATCATGCCCGCGGCTGTGATAAAAGGGAGGAGCCAGAGAAGTGCATGCTTCTTCAGCTTTTCATCATATCCTATGTTGCAGGCCATATATATCGCAAAGAGAAGACAGGTAAGATAGATCGACAGGGTATAGACAATGATCGTCAATATACGCACATGCTGGGATAAGTTATTTATTTCGCAGAATATGTCGACACTGCCTGCAAGAGCTCCTACGGCATTTGCCGAAAGCATCGCATAGAGAACCTTGTCCTTTTTTTCCCTGCCTTTTTTTATAAAAGCAGAATATATCAGGGTAAGGAACAGGATCAGAGCCGTAAGACCGTACAGTATTAAATTTACATCATAATAGCTTACGTCGCTCATAATCATAAGTATAACATAGATTGTTTATCTTTATCGAAAAATCAGGAAATTACAAAAAGATGCAATTGAGTTAAAGCTTATATTTTGCTAGAATTTACTGTTGTAGCGGTAACTGCGATCGCTTAGGACAGGACGATCGTATTTTTCAGCAAGAATCAGGAGTAAACGATATGTGGCAGGAGTATGACATCACAGAGAATGACATCGAACTGTTCCGGAATCTGATACCGGACTACTGTATCGAACCGCTAAAAGACGGAAGCCTTTCGGGATTTGCCGTCATCAACAGGGACAGCGGGACAAGAGCTCTGGTAGGGGTAGTGCTGTACCGGTTCATAAACGGCAGTGTCGAAATAGAGTGGGTCTGTCCCACCGAGGACTACGACCTTCCAGATTACGGAGCCGACATGGTGAGGATGGTCGTTAATAAAGCGCGGATCCTCGGCGACATCAGGAGTGTATACGCAAGGTTCAGGGAAGGAGGGCAGATGGCTGAATACTTCCCCGAAAGCGAATATACGCTGAGAACTGAGACCACGGGTGTATTCCGTTTCCGTCTTTCCGATGTAAGGGAGCTTGATAATAATCACGGAGGGGACAGGCAGAAAAACTGCGTGCCGCTGAGTGATGCTGACAGCAAGCTGATAAACAGCATTATTTCGGGCATTGCGAATGAGCCGCAGATAATGCCTTTAAGCCATCCCGTGAAATGGTATACCTATGAACAGGCGGTCAGCGCGATCTACCGCAGGGAAAGCGAAGCAGAGGGGCTTATCCTTGTAGAGAAGAAAGAGGATGAGCTGGTCTTAAGCTTCCTGTATTCCAAAAACCCCGTAGCAGGCATGATGCTGCTCAAACATGCTTTTAAGATAGCAACGGAAAGGTACGGACAGGACAGAGAGGTAGCGTGCCCTGTACTGAACGACCTTTCGGAGAGACTGGTTAAAAAAATCGTTCCGGGAAATAAGCCGCCGGAGGTAATCTGCGCGGAGGTGATCCTTCCTGCAGGCACAGGGCTTCTGGAAGATTTCATAGTATATCATCCTACAAAAAAACATGCAGTGGACATGCATGGGATCTGAAGTGGTATTAGTGAGGTAAATCCTCAGGGAGCCGCAAAGAATGCGGCATAAGGAGGTAATCATGGCAGAAGACGAACAGTTAAACGCTGATAAATATTTAGCATCTTTGAGAAAAAAAGTTGATGGTATCGCATCACCCCTGCCGTCCATGAGCGAGATGATCAGGGATCAGGCTGAAGGCTTCAATACTGCGGTAAGGCAGAAGGCAATGTACGGTATAGAGGATTTCCATGCAGCCGCGCCGGGCACTCAGCTGATGGAGGACTATTCCGGACGCGGAGGCCCGTGGTCTTTAATGAGAAAGCTCCACAGTCGGAATGTAAGTGACCGGACTCTCCGCAAAACCCTGGAAAGCAATCCGCCAAAGCCGATTTCAGAGCAGCAGACCGAAAGAGAGATAGCCTTCAGGACAAAAGAGGAATCCTACCAGAAGAAGACCTCCGATCAGGAAAAGGAGGCCCGGGAAAGAAACGAGCCGCCTTCAAGCGTGGGGGACGATAAGCTTGAGGCTGAGGCCGATGAGCTCAGGAAAAGGCTCGGCGAAGATATTAATGAGCATGACCTATTAGCCTTAGGAGAGCGCGAATATCAGAAACAGTTCCTGGCGGTCATCGAGGACCTTATCAAAACCCGGGCATCGAAGGGGCATCTTTTCGGCAATTATAAGAGCCATATTGCTCTTGCCGAGGAGAAGTACCGTTTTTATTCCACGGAAAGGGAAAGGCTCATCGGAAAGGAGCAGGCTAAGCTCCTTATGAGGAAAAAGGAATATACGGACAAGCTTGAAGCGGATAAAAAGGCGGATCCGATGCCGGATGGCGATCTTACGAAAAAACTCACCTTTGCCGATGCTAACCAGGCAGCCTACAGGACCGATCAGGGCAAGCTTGCAAAAGCCATGCGGGAATACAAAGAGTGTACCGCAAAGATCTATGAACTGAAAAAGCGGGTGGAGGCTTTAAGATATGCCTATGAGCAGGAGTACCAAAACGGTGTCCGGGTCGTGGATACCGACATGGTAAGAAAAGAGCAGCAGGATGGAAAGGCTGTATCCGCAGAAGAAAAAGCAAGACGCATAGTGATCCCCGGATCTTTAAGAGCCTTTGACCGTATCGAGGAAACGGCCAAGGCAAAGGAGTATCTCCCGGCGATCAAAAGCGCAGCTTCCCTGCAGTCTTTTCTGGATTCCATGCAGTCAGAGATAGATGTATGGCAGTTTCATGCTGATGCAAGCCTTTTGTGTGTCAGGCAGCTGATCGATCCCAAGAATGAACAGAAAGACCTTATGCTTGCCCATAGAGGATATATCAGTAAACACTTCGGAGTGGATATGGGCGGTGAGAGCGCAAAGACCATACTCCGTGACAGAAAAGACATTGTTGAAAGAGTCGGTTTTGACTCCGTCTTGCCGGATCTTCCAAGCCTGGATGACCGCCGCGACCTAAAAGCCTACAGGATGCGTTGGTCCGGAATGATCCATAGTGCAAGGACAGGTTACGAGAAACAGTGCGCCAGTGAAAGGGTGTTCACTGAATTAAGATCCTTTAATGCCATGAAAGGGGTTTCTGCTAAGGTTCTTGCTAAAACAGGAAAGGATGAGCTTTCTGAAAAGGAGGAGGAAGGGCTTATTGAAAGATGCGCTGACCTGAAGCTCCTTATGGATCCTCTTCAGATTGAAAGCAGCAGGATGCGTAATTCAGCTTCCACGGAAGCGGATGTTTATTGGAGCCATATGGAAAATATGGATACCATAAGACAATCCGGAGCTCCCAAGGATGATGTAAAGAAAGCGATACTAAAGGAGCTGCCGCTTGTAAGAGCTGCATTTGACGATATCGATGTATTTATGAATCAGGGTGACTCCAGGGAGATATTCACGGCAAAGAAGCATGAAGATATCTTCAGCCATACCGGGGGAATGCCGTCCTTTGAAACAAAAGCGAGGACACTCAGGAATCTGATAAGTACCATGCTCCACAGGAGTGATATCCTGGAGGAAGCAGAGAAGGATCCCCAATATGAAGGCCTTCAGGAGGATCTATTCCGGAAATGGCTGTTCTTAAACAGGGCGATAGGATTCGTGGATTACCGCAGACAGCTCATGGAGCAGGGCTATGATTCCACAATAGAGGAGTGGGCTGGGGACAGACACATTGTGGGGGATTTCTGGCATGGCCAAGGCCATGAAAGTTTCCGCTGGACGGCTTATGAAAAGAGCTTTATACCACGAAAGAAAGCTGCTCTTGCCGCGGCTGCAGCAGGGGACGGAGACGGGCAGCCTGACGCAGCTGCTCCGGAGGGACATATAGAAAAGGCGCGCACAGAGGGTGAAAGGATGTTGCGCATCCGTGAGGAAGCACTTAAGGGCTTAAACTCGGCTCAAAGACGCCTTATAGATGTGGATAGATATGAATCAGAGACATTCAGGACAAGAAAGCAGCAGGAAGATGCAATAAGGGTAGATATTTGGAAAGCCATGGAGCTAAGCTCCTATAATGCCGCAGTCAATGCCATCAGGATAGAGCTTGCCGGAGTCAGGGATAAAATAAGAGTTGCGAAGCCTGAGGAAAAGGATGAGCTTCAAAGAAGGGAGGCTTCGCTTGACGAGGATCTGACCTCTATGCTTGCGCGTGTGGATGAACGCAAGGATGAGGTGGAAAGACGTGTTGCTGCGTTCCTTTCGACGATCAAAGAGCCTGAAACGACAGAACATCGGTTGGAAGTAATGGAAGGAGAGTTTATCGGACAGCTGGATGAAAAAAAGAGCGAGCCTTCTCTCGCCCCCATAGCCGATGAGCTGCAAAACAGTATCCTGAGACTTATGGATCCTGCAGAAACGCCTGATATCAGTACAATTGATGAACGCCTTAAGGAGCTGCATGAATTTATCGAACCGTTTTATATCCAGGCGGCAGATACTTACATAGAAGATGCAATGAAAGCAATAAGAAGCCAGATAGGGACGTTGAGCGATCCCTATTATGAGAAATATGTGGAGGAACGGTTTGAGGAACTGGAAAAGATGAGACAGGGGACTTCTGCAGAGGCTAAAGATACGGCGATAGCATTTCTTCGGACCACTTATGAGAACCTTTATAAGCGAGGCATTATCATAGATCCCGAACCTGCAATATTCACGATGATGAAGCAGATAAATGCAATGCAGAGGGAGCTGACCCCTGCAAGGAAAAAACAGGGTAAAAGCGTAGGCTTTGACAGCACGGTCCTGGTTGCAACAGACATTGATGACGAAGATGAGGAAGGAATGATCAGGGAAAACTTCCTGCACTTCAGCAGTGAAGAAAAGGCGGCTTCCGATATACATGCGGAGGCAAGAGAACAGGCGGCAGGGCAAAGATTACAGCTGGAAGCGGCAGTGGATGAGCTGGAAAAAGAGAGTAAAAGCCATCAGACTATGCTGAGAAAGCTTAGTGAAGATGCCGTGAAGGCAATACCTGAGGACAAAGGGCTGACCGAAGATGAAAAAGGAATACTGTCCGAAATGGGAAGCCTTGTCATTCCGCTTCAGGATCAGCTTTCAAAAGAAGAGCATGCAGAGGAGCATAAGGAAGAGCATGAAGAAGAGCATAAAGAGGAGGAAGCGCTGAAGGAAGCCGTGAGCCGTCAGATAGAGAATATGCTGATATTGCGGGGCGGCAGCGATGACGCCGACAGATTTAAGGAAGCAGCAAGTGAAACCATCCGGCTTGTGGATACGGCATTCACGGATATTGACGCATTCTTAAAGACTGAGGCCGGAACTAAGCTGCTCATGGAAAGGAAGCCGGCTGATTTTTCACGGCTTAAAAGCGATGCCCCTGCACCGGGCAATTACGGCGAGGATATCAGCGGACTTGTGCAGCTTAAGATGAAGGCTGACCAGACTTATGCAGTGATAGACCTTCTCCTTGATTATGAGGAGGGTATCACGGAGGAACAAAGGACCGGACTTCAGAAAAAGCTGGCAGCCCTGGAAAACTTAAGGGAATTCCTTGCAGGGCGCGAGCGGCTTATCAATAAGGCGTTAACACGCATACCCGATAAGAATTACAGGCCTCAGGGTGATCAGCCCGGAAAAAAGACGCTTCTTAGCGAATACGTGCGGGATGTGCAGGAAAATCCGGAAGACTGGAGGCTCGATGCCTTTGAATGGAAATGGGATCTGTCTGAACAGAAAGCTGATGGCGGGAAGCAGGATTAAAGCAGCAAGGCGCTGAAGCGCCTTAGGAGGAAATATCATGGACTATGCAAAAGCATCGCTTGAAAAACACTATGAATGGAAAGGGAAGATAGAGGTTACGACACGTGTTCCCCTTGACAGCGCGGAGGCATTAAGCCTTGCATATACCCCGGGCGTGGCGCAGCCGTGTCTTGAAATACAAAAGGACATATCAAGATCATATGACCTTACGAGGCGCTGGAATACCGTTGCAGTGATAACCGACGGCACGGCTGTGCTGGGGCTCGGCGATATCGGGCCGGAAGCCGGCATGCCCGTAATGGAAGGCAAATGCGCTCTTTTCAAGGCTTTCGGCGATGTGGACGCGATACCGCTCTGCATACGTTCAAAGGATGTGGATACCATCGTAAATACAGTATCCATGCTGCTCGGATCCTTCGGAGGGATAAACCTCGAGGATATCTCGGCGCCCAGATGCTTTGAGATCGAAAAGCGTTTAAAGGAAATATCGGATATTCCCATATTTCATGATGACCAGCACGGTACTGCAGTCATCACCCTTGCGGGTATAATGAATGCGCTGAGGGTCACGGGAAAGAAGCTTGAAGATGTAAAGATAGTGACTTCGGGCGCGGGCGCTGCAGGCATAGCCATCATAAAGCTGCTTATGGCAATGGGGCTTAAGAATGTGATCATGACCGACAGGCAGGGCGCCATATATGAAGGCAGGGACGGATTGAATCCCATTAAGGAAGAGATGGCAGCCATGACGAATCAGGAGCATGTCAAAGGAGCCCTGGCGGATGTCATCAAGGGCGCTGATATCTTCATAGGAGTCTCCGCACCGGGAACCCTTACAAAGGACATGGTACGTACCATGGCAAAGGATCCCATAATCTTTGCATGCGCGAACCCGATTCCCGAAATATTCCCCGATGAAGCAAAGGAGGCGGGCGCCGCAGTGGTTTCTACGGGACGCTCCGATTTTCCCAATCAGGTAAATAACGTGCTCTGCTTCCCCGGCATCTTCAGAGGGGCGCTGGATGTCCGGGCGAGCGATATAAATGATGAGATGAAGATCGCTTCCGCAAAGGCACTTGCAGGCCTTGTAAGTGATGAGGAGCTTGGACCCGATTATATCCTTCCCAAGGCGTTTGATCCCAGGGTTAAAGATGCTGTCGCTGCGGCGGCTGCGGAAGCCGCCAGAAAAAGCGGGATCGCCCGTATCTGATAAAGGGCATGAGGGTTTGCTGATGGGCGAAATAAAGGTCTATGCCGTTGATAAGGATCAGGCTGAAAATGCCGCGGGACTCATGCTTCCGCAGCCTGCAGAGGCTTTAAGAAAGGGGCTTCCTTTTTTCCGTTCAATGGGCTTTGCCGAAGATGCTCTTATCCACCCCATGTACTATGTGGGATATGTGGAGGACCTTAAAGACCGGGATAAGATGCCCGGGAAGATTTCCGAAAAGAAGGGTGACATCCTGCCCTTCAGTCAGGTGGGAGACAAAATGCTGAAGGCTGCATCACATATCAGCGCCAAAGAAGGGCATCCCATGCCTGAGGGAGGGATACTGTCCGATAATGTGGACAGGGATTTAAGCTTCTGCGCTGTCCGTGACGGAAAGATACAGGCCTATGTGACAGTTGAAGAGACAGAAGAAGACATGATCGAGATATCCTCGCTGTGGTCAGGGCTGGACAATCCCATGGAGCTCCTCGCCATGCTTATGGACCTTATAGAAGCCCTGAAGAAAAGCTATCCGCCTGAAACAAGGATAGTGATGCTTTCCACCGATGAACGCGTGGATAAGCTGATCGATTATCTCTTCCGTTATGCAGAACCCAGATCCTTCAGGATGGCAAAGATATCAAACGGGTGAAAGGGCTGACCGGGGATGCGGATACTGATCGCAGAGGATGAGGCTGCTACTGCAAAAGCCTTAAAGCTTTTGCTTGAAAAGGCAAAATACTCCGTGGACATTGTATTTAACGGGAAGGATGCCTGGGATTATATCCGGGAAGGATCCTACGAGGTCATAGTCCTTGACATTATGATGCCCGGAATGAGCGGTCTGGAGGTGCTTTCCCTTATCCGGAAGAATAATATCAAAACTCCTGTGCTCATGCTCACGGCCAAGGCAGAGATCGAGGACCGTGTGGCAGGGCTTGAGGCAGGCGCTGATGATTATCTTCCGAAGCCCTTCGCGACGAACGAACTCATAGCGAGGATAAAGGCGCTGGGACGGCGCAGCGAGAATTACACCGATACGGTGCAGAAGGCAGGGAACCTGATACTTGACGGCAACCGTTATGAAATGACCGTGGGGGACAGGAGCGTAAGCCTTACAAATAAAGAATACCAGCTCATGGAGCTTTTTATGCTTCATCCCGGTTTCGTTTTTTCGGCGGAGCATCTTATGGAAAAGATATGGGGACTTGATACGGAGTCGGACATAGACGTCGTCTGGACGCATATCGGCTATGTGAGGAAGAAACTCCGCGGCATAGGCGCCGATGTCGAGATAAAGACGATACGCGGGGCAGGATATTCACTGGAGGTACCGTCATGCTGAAGCATATGAAGCGCCGTGTGATATTCGCCGCGATGCTGGCTTTTTTTGCCGTCATCGTGATGCTGGCGGTCCTTGTCAATGTAGTGAACTACTGCGTCGTGACAAACAGGCTGGATGGAACGCTTTCTTCCATCCTTTCATTTGAAGAGAAGCCTCAGGACGGGCCTAAACCGGGAGGCCCCCCTCCGGAACCCTTCAAAATGTTTCCCGATGAAGAATCGAATTATATGACAAGGTTTTTCGTAGTGAGTTTTGACGCGGCAGGCAATGCGGTCAATTCATCCACGGACTTCATTGCTTCGGTAGGAGCTGAGGACGCTGTAGAGCTTGCAAAGAAGGCCATGTCCCGCAGGGCTGATCACGGATACATTAATGAATTCCGATATGCAAGGAAGGATAAAGGAACTGAAACCGTAGTTGTTTTTCTGAATACGATCAGGGAACAGCAGTCAATGAAAACGCTGCTGATACTTACCGTTATCGTATCGCTTGTAAGCCTTGTCATCGTTTTCATACTTGTCAGCCTTTTTTCAGGCAGGGCCATACGCCCTATAACGGATAATATCGAGCGGCAGAAGCAGTTCATTACCGACGCCGGCCATGAGCTTAAGACCCCGCTTACTTCCATTTCCACAAGCCTTGACGTGATAACCTTAGAACACGGGGAAGATGAGTGGACGGACAATATCAGGAAACAGACAGGAAGGATGTCCAGGCTTGTGAGCGCCCTCGTGACGTTATCCAGGCTTGATGAGGAGATACCCCTGCCGAAAAAGGAGCCTTTTTCCCTGACCGGCGCGGCATGGGAGATCGTAGAGATATATGAAATGCATGCAAAAGCGGCAGGGAAAGCATTCTCCGTCGAAATAGGAGAAGACATCACAATTGTCGGAGAGAAGGCAGCCATACAGCAGATGCTGTCAGTCCTTTTGGATAATGCCGTGAAGTATTCGGAGGAAAACGGAGAGATCAGGTTCAGCGTTTTTAATAAGCAGAAAAAGATCATCATAGAGGTTTTCAATACCTGTCAGTATGATGTGCCTCCGGATGTCGAAAAGCTTTTTGACCGGTTCTACAGACCTGACGGATCGAGGAGCACCGATACGGGCGGGACCGGAGTGGGGCTTGCGATCGCCAGGGCAGTGGCAGAAGCTCACGGCGGGAGCATTACTGCAAGCTGCCCCAGCGGCAGGACGATGACGATAACTGCAGTGTTCTGATCACCGGTATTGGCTATTTACCAACTCGTGGTTGATATTTATAAATTTCCGAAGCTTTGATGCCCCGGTCTTTTAATGGCACTAGCCTGATGCCTCTACCTGATCTAATTCAGGCTACATTGAGTCTTAAGACTTTCTCTTT
>JAEEGL015432254.1_pt1 | contig 35262 bp, 32 predicted proteins | sample 9134231 | NCBI WGS metagenome assembly JAEEGL01 (sample SAMN16246548, study PRJNA631951) | gut metagenome | biome: gut microbiome; feature: rumen; material: fiber-attached | host: Bos | place: Iran: Karaj | collected 2018-10 | reverse complement strand
GACCAATCGGTTATGAGCCGACTGCTCTAACCACTGAGCTATGCCCCCATATCTATATATTTTATCACACTAGACGGCTACAATGTTAAGCGAAGCAATCGGGAATGAATTGATGTATAATATGCTTATGGATAAGATTCGGACGCAGATCCGTCGTTTGGGCTACTTCACTAAGAAGGATTTTTTGACTGTCCATAATCTTGCTACTGCAGCCGCTATTATCTTTGGTCTTATTTTTACTTATAATGCCATCACTGCAACCACGCGCAACTGGCAACTTGAGCAAAAACTGAACGAGCGTACGCTCGAATCGGCGCGCCTCAAGGTCGAAGTAGACACTATGGAGCTCGAGCAAGAGTATTATAAGACCGACGAATATAATGAAGTAATGGCTCGCAAAAAGCTCAATAAAATGCTTCCGGGCGAGACGATGGTAATCCTTCCAGACAACAGCGAAAAAGCCCGTACGAAATATTCCGAAATCGATAATCCGAGCGAGAAAAAGCGCAGCAACCTTGAAGAGTGGCTTGACTTTTTGTTTGGATAGCGCTATAATTACAAAGTCATCGCGGGGTAGAGCAGTCCGGTAGCTCGTCTGGCCCATAACCAGAAGGTCGTTGGTTCAAATCCAACCCCCGCCACCAAGTTTTCTCCCTGTGCAGGGAGTTTTTTATTTGACTCTCTCGGCGGCGTTTCGGATTAATTCATTCCAATCATTAGCAATATGTGGTACGGCAACAATCTCAGCGGCTGTCATTTCATAACGCACGGCATATGCTAGCTCTTGCGCAATTAATCCAGCGTTTGGCGCCATAACTGTTCCGCCAATCAGTGTGCCATTCTTGCCAAAAATTAATTTAACGAAACCGTCGTAAAAATCACAAATATTAGATTTTTGAACCGCCCTTAGTGGCACGGTGATTTTCTTTATTTTTCGATCGCGACGAATGCAGTCATCCTCGCTTGCGCCAACCTGTGCGATTTCAGGAAAAGTATTAGTGACGCGGATAAGGCCTTTGTAACTACGCTCAGCTTTCGATTTGCCGATTAAATGAGAAGCCGCGACGCGGGCATCAATAATTGCTTTTTCGCTTGAACTTTTTCCGCCAGTAACGTCACCTGCTGCATAGATATGCTTTGCACTCGTCTGCATTGTTCTGTCGACTTTTATGCCATTTTTGGTATATTTTACGCCGGCATTTTCTAGTGCCAAATCGATATTCGGTGCACTGCCAGTACATAATACTACACAGCCAACACGAATCGATTTCTCCTGTCCGCCACGCATGAAGATGACGCGCTTTTCTGCGCCATTATCCTCAAGTGCTACAACGCGAGATTGAGTCAATACTTTTATATCGTTCTGCTTGAATACTTCATCCATGACTTGGCCCACCTCTTCGTCTTCACGTGGGAGTAATCTTCCGGCAATATCTGCGACTACTACTTCGCTACCTAGGGCAGAGAAGTATTGGGCAATTTCGCAACCGGTCGATCCGGCGCCTACGACAAAAACGCTACGCGGCGCACGAGATAATTCGAATACGTTTTCAGGCAAGAGATAATCGGCATTTTCAGGAATTGTTATACCAGTATCAGCAATCGATGCACCGGTCGCAATTAGAAACTTCTTGGCGCAAATTGTTTTATTGCCGACGGCAATCTCGTGTGCCGATAGAAAACGTGCAGATCCGCTAATGCAATCAATTTTAGCCTCTTCGAATTCTTTCTTGCTATTGGCGCCAGCTCGTTTCGTCATTCGGCCGACCCAATTGATAAGAGTAGGATAGTTATAGCGCAGATTGCCACTCGAAACGCCAAAACGCACCCCGGATAACGCGTGTTTATATGTCATAGCGGCATGCATAGCTGCACCAAACGGAACATTTGTGCTATTTAGGCTTGAGCCACCCCATTTCTTTGACTCAATGAGTGCGACTTTGAGTCCAGAATTGACGGCAATTAAAGCCGCCTCGCCACCGGCATCGCCACTACCAATGACGACTAAATCATAATCAAATTTCTTTTTCATCTCTATATTATTTTATCATGATTTTGATAAGCAAAAGCGAGATCGCTATCTAGTTTTTCAAGCTCTTTTATGACCTTTTTGCGCAGGTCACTCTCAGTTACGATTTCTTTATCGGCAATCCATTTGTCGGTTTCTTTTGCGACGCGTTCGGCTATTTGCTTTGCCCAACCTTCGGGAATACTCAGGCTCTTTGCATTGCGTAAAATGCTTTGTTTTACACCATCTGATGAATAATCGTATGTGATTTTTTTGCGTTTTGGCATATTACTTCATTACCCAAAAAGTCACAATAAATATCGCGAGTAGCATAAAACTGCTACCAGAAATTACCCTCGAGAACGCTTTATTCCGTAGGCGCCACTTTTGAGCCTCGACTGCAGATTTACCGGTTTTAACGCGTAGCTTGAGTACTACCATCGGAGTTGCCGCGAAAAGCGTAAATCCAATCAGCGCGACTAGCTGTAAATGACTACCCAGATTGACGACGCAATTTGCCACTATCGCGTATATCGCTAAACTAAAGGGCATTTCCGCAAAACTGCTTAGAAGTCCTAGTGAAAATGCTTCGACGTTGTCGTTTGTATTGCGTGCCTTTTTTTGAATAAAACGAACGATTGATTTTGGCAGCCATAATTCCGTACTTCTTTTTCCTTTGCGATAATAGAGCGCCCACATTACAAGTCCGCTCGCAGCTAAGATGCCCGCACATATCGTTAGCCATTCTGCCGATAAGCCGCCATTAAAGAAAGTACTGATTAAGAAACTCAGCGCACACACCATTAGGAAACACATTGCGCATGAGCCAACAATATAGTTCTTTGCTAGGAACCGTGTTGTTCGTCGTCGATGTCTACCCAGGCTATTGTGATATAGCAAAATCAAACCGCCCAAGCCCAACTGCAAAGAAGCTTGTGCTATTCCAGCCAAGATTATTGTCGCGATGCATAGAATATCGCTCATGCTTTTATTCTAGCACACTAGAGAAAATATCGTACTTATGCTTGAGGTTTTATGCGCTCAACCATACCATCATGGCATGAATAAAATCATTATTTTTTCGAAACTAACAATAGCAACTTTGGCGGCCAGTTTTTGTTGTACTGGATTATCATTTGCGACAGACGAAAAGCCACTATTTTTTCGCGCAATCAATGCAGGATACAGCGACAACGAGTCTTCGCAAAACTATGATTTTATCGAACTCGCAAAATCAGACGCCGAAGAGCTCGATCTTTCTGATTACAAGATTCTTTACTATAACAGCAACGATAAAATATCTGGCGAATTCGAATTTGACGCAGCATCGATTCTTCAGTCAGAGCATCTTACGCTCGGTTCCGCAAAGAGTCCTCAGTACGTCGGAGCATCGGATCGATATCTATACGATTTTGGTTCTAGCGGTCTTGCTACTACTGCTGGTCGTCTGCAATTAGTATGGGGCGAAGAAATAATAGATGAGTTATGTTGGGGTAAAATTGCCTGTGAGCAAAACTTAGCGAAGTTTACTACCACTGCCGGCAAGAACCAATCCGCCATTCGTTGCGAGAATGATTGTATAGAGCCGTTCATCTACGACACCTACTATCCTGAAATCAACGAAGCGGCGATAGTTATAGCTGAGCCGGCGCCGGCGCCTCCGGAAGAGTCTATACGGACTTGTGGCGGCTTTAAAATTACCGAAATTTATTCGTATTACGAAACGTCGCCTTCCGAGCAGTTTATCGAATTATATAATATGACCGAGAGCGACAACAGTCTTGATGGTTGTGTGATAGCATTTAAAAACCACGACTATTCGCTCCAGGGCATTGTAGCGCCAAATTCATATTATGCCGTCCGTGATATTCCGCTAACTAAGAATCCATCAAGCTCGCTTGCTATTAGTCTTCAAAATCAACAGTCGGAAATTGTTGACGAGATGACATATTATCACGGCCAAAAAGTAGGCATGTCTTATGCGCTAATTGGCGACGAATGACTGCAAACATACTCGGTCACGCCCGCCGCGGCAAATAATTATCAGGAATTTCAAACTTGTCCTGAAGGAAAAATCATTAATCCAGACACTGGAAACTGCATCAATGAGTCGCAAGAATCGACTGTCGTCTGCAAAGATGGTTACTATCTAAATCCCGAAACCAATCGCTGTAAAAAGCTTGAAACCGCCAAGGAACTGGAACCATGCCCAGAGGGATACGAGCGTAACCCTGAAACCAATCGTTGTCGTAAAATTGTTGCAGATACGAAGCAGGAATATCCGGTCGAGCCAATCAAAACAGATGCTAATGAAGAATCAAAATCATTTATCGCCTTATGGGGAATAATTGCCGCCATAGCAGTCGTAATTATATATGTCATCTTCCAGTTCCGATACGAGATTCGTAAGTTTTTTATCAAACATTTCTACCGCCTGAGGCAGAGAGGATAGCGTGCTAAACTATAAATATGTCAATCAAAAAAGTCCTAGGAATCGATCCCGGTACTGGAATATGCGGATTTGGCGTCATCAAATTTGCCGCTCGCAAACAGCCCCAAATGATTACGGCCGGTGTCATTACTACGCCCGCACACACGCCGCTCGCTGACCGCCTCCTCGACATCTACAACTCGCTTAACCAGATAATTGATGAAACTAAACCCGATGAAGTCGCGATCGAAAAACTATTCTTCAATCAAAACATTACGACCGGCATTACCGTTGCTGAGGCGCGCGGTATTTGCTTACTTGTCGCAAAACAACGTGGCCTGCCGATATCTGAATATACTCCACTGCAAATCAAACAGACTCTAACTGGCTATGGCCGTGCCAAGAAAAAAGACATGCAAGAAGCTGTTCGGCAATTTCTAGATATGAAACAAATTGTCAAACCAGACGATGCGGCCGATGCGCTCGCTGCGGCAATTACGCATTCGCTCATGACGCGCATCCAGTACCGCGACTAGCGGAATTACAGATATGATGTTATAATTTTTTCTATGAAAAATACATATATCACAACCGCAATTCCGTATGCCAACGCTAATCCTCATCTTGGTCACGCGATGGATTATCTTCTCGCTGACGTATTGCGCCGATATATGCTGCAACAGGGTAAAACGGTCCGTCTTCAGGCCGGTACTGACGAGCATGGTAGTAAAATTTTCAAGAAAGCTGCCGAGCAGAATATTCCGATCAAAGATTTTGTCGATAAAAACTCACATAGTTTTCAGGATTTCATCCACTCACTTGACGTAGAATATACTGATTTCATTCGCACAACCGATGCCGACCATGAACGACGTTGCCAAGAAATATGGCATAAACTTGAAGACCATATTTATAAGAGCAAATATGAAGGTTGGTATTGCGAAGGCTGCGAAGGCTTCGTTACCGATAAGGAATATACCGAAAATAAAGGTGAATGTCCTGACCATCGTAAGGCCTACATAAAGCTTAGTGAAGAAAATTACTATCTTCGCATTGCCGATTTTAAGGACGATATTCGCGAAGCAATCGAATCCGATAAGCTCAAAATTACGCCGACTTTTCGCAAAAAAGAATTCCTAAACCTACTCAAAGATATGCCCGATGTCTCAATCTCGCGTCCACGCGAGCAAGTCGAGTGGGGTATACCGGTTCCTGGCGACGATGCGCAAGTTATGTATGTTTGGATTGATGCACTTTCGAACTACATTACCGTCTTAGGCTATCCAGATCAGGACATTTCCGATGACTGGCCGGCCGATACACAGATAGTAGGCAAAGATATTTTGCGCTTTCATGCCGGTATTTGGCCTGCGATGCTACTTGGCCTAGGTTTGCCACTACCAAAAAATCTTCTAGCGCATGGCTTCATTACGGTTAATGGTGAAAAGATGTCTAAGACAATCGGCAACGTTATCAATCCAGCTGAAATCATCGAGAAACATGGCGTCGTCCCGTTCCGATACTATTTCTTGCGTCATGCTTCAACAACTGACGATTCGGACTTCACTTGGGACAAATATGAAGCAGCCTACAATGAACTCGCAAACGATCTCGGTAATCTCGTTCAGCGCTTAGCTACGCTATGCAAAAAGAATCAAATAGCTGGTACGAAAGGCGAGTTGTTGTCGGACGCGGAATTTGATGACTGCATGAATAAGTATGAGTTCAATTTTGCCTTTGATGTGCTTTGGCGCAAAATCCAAGACCTAAACAAACGTATTGATGAAGAAAAGCCATGGGCTCTCGCAAAAACCGATCCCGCGATGGCAAAGGCCGTGCTCGTAAAGCTCGTTAAAGATTTACTAGACATTAACACTCGTCTCGCAATCTTCATTCCAGAAACTGCGCAGCGAATCTCCGAAGTCTTCGAAGCATCAGAAATTACTCCACCAGCTACACCGCTTTTTCCGAAGGCTTAATTAGCCATCCAATACTTTTTGCCGCCCAATATATCGTAAGTAAATAGTTGGTAGTTTTTCATTGTCTCAGAGAAATCAAAATCAAGTCCATCGAGATATGCAGTGGCTAAAATTGGCTGCTCATTGCAGACATCGCCGACTAAATAATAATATGGCGCTTTCTGCCAGTTTAGTCGGTCGAGCATCGTGTTGACCATGCAGTTCGGCGTTGTGGTTGGTAGCGAATTTTCCGAATTTAAACCTGCATCATAATTTGTCCAAATGAAATATGGTGTTATACGTGAGATATCTCGCGTAGCTTTGTCGTCGCTACCAGCAATCGTTTCGAAAACACCCGCCGTATGGTCGCCAAAGAATAGTACGACTACCTTCTTATCAAGTTGCGAGAGATTATCGATGAATTCTCCTAGATACTTATCTGATTCGTGAACTGATTGGAGATATGAAGATATTTCCTTTAGTCTGTCTTCGGACACATCCGACGTCGATGAAACGCTAAAATCATGATTCTCATAGATATCCCAATTATACGGCGTATGATTTTGCATTGTAATGAGTCCAATTAATTGATTGTAGTCACTTTCGTTTAGAGTTTTAATAACTTGTTGGTAGGCCGATTGATCATTAATGTATTCAGATTTTCCATCATGTTCATTAAAGTCCATATCTGATTCAGTAATAAAAGTATCAAATCCTTCATTTTTGATTGCGATATTGCGCTTGTACATGCCGCCATTGAATGGATGTATGGCAGTAGTTTTATATCCATCAGCTTTTAGTGTATTTGCAATCGATGGCACATTGCCGGCCTTTGGAATGAAGGCCGTATATGGTACTGTATTAGTCCAGAAGTTTGTCATGCCAGTCAGCGCTTCAAATTCGATATTCGCCGTCCCGCCGCCATAATCTAACGAATACATCCAGCCGCTTTGTGCCTGTTTTTGAATCTTATGATATTCAGGAAGCACTTCGCCAGACACTTGGTAGTAATCGCTAAATTTTTTTCCATTAAACTCTACGTCTGGATCATAAAAAGATTCGTTAAGAATTATAATGACATTTACGTTTTCGTCTTTTGGTGATTTTTTCTCTGCATTTTTGGTTTTAGCAATTTCTTCGTAAGATTTGCGCGTAGCCGTAATCGATTGTTCGTCATAGCCTTCCGGTTCATCCATGCTCAATTTCTGCATGTTATATAAGAAGCCAATTATAAAACCATTATCGCGATAGTTATCATTTTGGTTCCACGCCGTAAACTGTGTGCCGAGAAATGTATCTTCGTAGCGTAAGCCTGAGTGATGTCTCGCAAAATTCGTCGTGCATAAAAACAAAATTATTGCCACGACGAAAATTGAGCTACGTTCAATTGCTAAATGTCGCCAAAAAACATTCACTTTTTTGTCGTCATTCACATATCGAAGATAAAACTTTTTACCAAAGAAATGCGATAGCAAAAAGAGCAATATACAAACAACTATAATAGAAACAATTAGCCAAACAATCGACCAAATATTAACAAATTTCGTTAACGTTGCCGCCTCGCTTGCGAGTTGAAAATCTTCTGGGAGAAGTGGCGTGCCGCGTGAATTAAATTTTGCGACATGTATGTAGCCAATAATCGAAATAATCGTAAAGGCAATCGCGCTAGTTAAAATCGGTCGTCCGCAAATTGTCCAAATAATTAGCAGTAGCAACCAAAGGACAAAAGAATTGAACAAAAAAACATGAAAACTGCCAAAGACGAATTCGCTCGTTTTTGCAAAATCGTTTATAAAAAAACGAAATTCCAAAAACCATGTCAAAATAATCGCAACAATTGCCAAGAAAGCTAATGACATTAATATGTAACGGTTCTTCGCGCTAAGCTGTGCCAAGAATTTTTTCATCTATCATAATTTTACCATAACAACAAAGATTAATATCTCCATGAGACGTCCTCACTGTTCTATTGTTCCGCTCCTCCTATGCCTGGCAATTATTTTGAATGCCGCAATAAAAAGCCTGGTGTCAACATTATCGGATTTACAAAAATATTTCGGAAAAACTATTACAATTGCGGGCGAGATATCGGCTGATCCGGTATATAAAAAAGATGATTGGCGCATAACTCTAAAAACGGATTATGGCGATATTTATGTCATGACGAACGAAGCGATTAATGCTAAGCGCTCGGACAAAATCGAAGTAGGTGGCTTATTGTCAGAGGGATTTGGCAATTACGTCGCCTTCTTGTATCGGCCGACCATCAAACAAATAGTTACAATAGACAATGCAGCGATAGTACTCCGCGATGCGGTAGCAAGTAATGTCCAAGCGTCAATAGAGAATAAAGAGCAGAGCGCTTTGGCGCTCAGTTATCTAACCGGACAAAAAGCGCTATTGTCTGAAGAGCAGAGTAATAATATTCGTCTCGCCGGCCTCGCGCATGTCGTAGTCGCGTCAGGTTTTCATCTTGCTATTGTTGTTGGCATTGCAAAGAAGGTATTCGGAAAAATCTCGAGATTCGCAACCGTCTCCGTTGCGGTTATTCTGATGATGATATATATTTCCGTGACTGGTCTTACACCGAGCATGATGCGTGCCGGGCTCATGACCACGCTTGCGCTCGTCGCTTGGTATTATGGCCGACGTTTTCATCCTGCTCGACTAATTCTATACGTGGCAGCAATCTCATTGTTGATCGATAATAGTATGGTAACAAATCTAGCTTGGCAATTATCGTTCGCCTCGTATACTGGAATCGTCTTTATTTCGCCGGTTTTGATGAAGTATTTATATGGCGAGCGCAGGCCTGGATATGTTGCTAATCTGATCATAATTAGCACTTCGGCACAGTTAGCTTGTCTTCCGCTAACAGTTTATTATTTCGGTAGCATATCAGGATTAGCACTTGTCGCAAACCTACTCGTTACGCCAACGATTTCAGTTGCCATGTTGCTAACATTTGTCGTCGGCGTGACGCTTTGTGCTCCGGCCACCATGCTCCTAAAAGGCCTCCTCTCGCTTCATATTTGGATAATAAATGCGATTGCAAGTATTCCGTGGGCGACGATAAATCTCGAGCAATACAATCCAGCAGTGTTCTTTGCATATCCAATTATTATACTTCTCGTGATATATCTAAAGCGAAAGACGGGGTATAGCTATCGTCCGAGCTACGCCATAGCGAAAACTCCAGATTATGGTATAATATTGTCATGTTAATTCATTCTACGGACGAAATGGTTCAATTTGGCGAGCAATTTGCAGAAAAAATCAAAACTGCCACGGTAATTGAATTGGTCGGCGATGTCGGTGCCGGCAAGACTACTTTCGTTCGTGGACTAGCTAAAGGCTTGGGCATCAAAGAGCCACTTAGCTCACCGTCTTTTACTATTTCGCGTAGCTATATTGGGGATAAGTTCGCGCTCGTCCATTATGACTTCTATCGTCTAGAAGATCCTGGACTAATGGCCGAAGATCTCGCCGAATCAATCTCCGATAAAAACACGGTAACAGTCATTGAATGGGGCCAAAGCATCGCGGATATTCTACCAATTAAACATATTATTATTGAAATAAAATATATCGACGAAGAATTACGCGAGGTTACGATCAAATGAAATTATATCTAGATACATCATCGCCAAAAACAATCCTAAAACTAGATGATAAAACATACCAGTGGGATTCTGGCCGCACGCTTGCGCGAGATTTATTGAAATATATTCACGACAAACTTGCAGAGAATAATGCAGACTGGCAAGACTTGACCGAGATTCAGTTCTTTGCTGGACCGGGCAGTTTCACTGGACTACGCATCGGCGCTACGGTAGTAAATACGCTTGCCGACGATTTAAAAATTCCACTATATAACCATCGCGGCGAAAAAGTTGACATCATTTTGCCAGAATATGGCCGCCCCGCTAACATTACTCCGCCAAAAAAATAATTACTCGTGATAAAATAATTATAGGGGGCATTGATTATTATTCGTTTTTAATTACATCATTAGAAAGAGGTGATATATGGAATGGATTATTCCCGCAATTGCTGCGCTAGTTGTTGGTGCAGGCGCCGGTATTGGTGTTTCTTATGCATCGAACAAGCGCAAAGAAAATGGTGGCAAAAACAAAGCTGACGAATTAATTCGCAAGGCTAAACATGAAGCTAGCGAAATCGTCTTAAACGCAAAGAAAGAAGCTACTGAGATTCACGATAGCACTCAAAAAGAAGAATCTTCTCGCCGCAAGGAATGGAAAAAAACCGAGGACCGTTTGGCGGAGCGCGAAACGCTGCTCGACAAGAAGCTCGACCAAATCGATAAGAAGTCTGATAATCTTCGCAAAGAAGAAAATGAAATCGAAGAGCTCAAAGAAGAGGTTCGCGCTATTCGCACCAAGGCTCAAGAGAAACTTGAAAAGATCGCTGGTCTTTCCAAAGCTGATGCTAAAGAAAAACTTATGGCGATGACCGAGCGCGACATCAAACAAGACTTAACAGAACTCGTCGTCAAAGAGCAGAAGGCTTATCATGATCACGTTGAAGAAACTGCCGAATCAATTCTACTTACAACCATGGAGCGCATGTCGTCAGAAGTAACTGCCGATCGTACCGTTACGAGCCTCAAACTCCCAGACGACGAAATGAAGGGTCGCATTATCGGCAAGGAAGGCCGCAACATTCAGGCCCTCCAACATGCTACTGGCGTCGATGTATTAGTCGACGATACGCCAGGCATGGTCGTTCTAAGTAGCTTCGACCCGATTCGCCGCCAAGTTGCGCGTTATGCGCTTGAACGTCTTATGAAGGACGGCCGCATTAATCCATCGAGCATCGAAGATGCCGTCGCTAAAGCAAACCGCGAAATTGAAAAAGAAGTTGTTCGTGCTGGCGAAGATGCCGCTCGCGAAGTTGGCGTTATCGGTATCCCGAGCGAGATTCTCCACCTTCTTGGCGAACTTAAGTTCCGCACTAGCTATGGCCAAAACGTTCTTCTTCACTCAATCGAGATGGCTCATATGGGCGGCATGATTGCTGAGGAAATCGGAGCCGACGTTCAAATCACAAAGACTGCTTGTTTACTTCATGACATGGGCAAGGCTGTTACACACAAAATTGAGGGCAAGCATGCTGATATTGGCGCCGAACTTGCTAAGAAATATGGCATGGACGAAAAGATTGTCCACGCAATTGCTGCCCACCACAATGATATTGAGCCAACTACGCCAGAAGCCATTATTGTCAAAATCATGGACGCCATCTCTGCTGCCCGCCCAGGCGCACGCAATATTTCTGCTGAAAACTTTGCCGAACGTATGAAAGCTCTTGAGAATGTCGCAACAAGCTTCCCGGGTATCGACAAAGCCTACGCTATCTCAGCCGGTCGCGAAGTTCGCGTTATCGTCGAGCCAAAGCAAATTGACGATTTGTCTGCGCTTAAACTCGCGCGTGATATTGCCGACAAAATTGAGGCGACTATGCAATATCCTGGCGTCATTAAAGTTAACGTCATTCGTGAGACTCGCGCAATCGAATACGCAAAATAATTGACCCCAAATACCACCCCACAGGGTGGTATTTTTGTGCTAAGATATAAACATGAGCGTCATTCTTTCTGACGATTCGAAAAAGCAACACGAAGCTAACTTTTTTGCGAATTCGAAAGATAGCAAAAAAGAAGAGCGTAAACAGAAACGACTCGACGCCAAACACGAGCGCAAAGTACTGCGCGCTGCACGCCGTGAATCGCGCAAAACTGAAAAAGTCGTAAAAACTCTTGATACCAAAAAAGCTGCGAAAACCGTAAAGGCAAGCGAACGCAAACATGCTCGAAAGCTGGCTCGTCGCGATTATCGCCGTGGCGCTGCGCATGGAATCAAACGACTTTTTACAGGCAGGGCAAAATATGCGATATCAGCATTACTTTTTATACTTCTTGCAGCCGTAATCAATATAATCATCTATCGCTGCATCATTATTCCATCAATTGAACAACGAGCCGATGATGAATACGCAAAGTATCTTGAAGAAGATGCCTTAATTGTTGAGGGCGCAACTGCCTATGCTAGCTATATGTCTGCAAATGGCACCTCGGCCGATGATGTTCTTACCTATATTAGCGACACACTAAATAACCAACCAGAAGGCAGTGATGCTCGCTTCATTCTCTCTGTCTACTATGGCAATTATCTTGGCCGCAACAAAAATATTTCGCTTGGCCTCAAGTATCTTGATAATCTCAATTCGCAAATCAAAGATATTCGCTTCCGCAAAGAAGCGCTATATAACGCATATTACGAACTATATAGTATCAATCAAGATTTTGATAACGGTAATAAATATGCTAAAGACGTCAATGCGATGCGCCGTCGCATCGTCAAAGACGAATTAATAACTAGCGAAGAGTATTATAAGCAATGGGCCGAAGAATAAGAGGATTGGTTGTCGGATACTTGTAGGAATTACAAGCAAGTATCAACTCCGATCTTGAAACCTATGTCAGCCAGGCGGCTACTACCTATATGCGCGAAATCCATCAAGGTATTAATTACGTGCTTTTTCGCTTATGCTAATGTATAATTAAGGTATGGACACTCTTTTGAAGGAGAAGCAATTTGGCTTCACCATCGTAGAGGTAATGCTGTTTTTGGCATTAAGTGGCTTTTTGCTTGTCGGGTTACTGATTGGCACCGGCGCAAGCATCGCTAATCAGCGTTATAATGATGCCGTCCAGGATGCGGCCGATGCTTTACGCAGCGCGTATTCATTCGTGGCTAATACTAGTATTAATCAGCGCGATAAAGACACTGGCGCCTGCGGCTCGCTCACGACTGCGCAGCTCGACAATCATTCGTATATGTTGGCAGACTTTAATAATGGGCGCGGTCGCACTTCGTGTGCCGTCTATGGAGCCGTAGTGACGCTTAATCGCAGTAGTATTCAGACCACCACTTTTATTGGCGAAGATTATTATGATGCGATCAATAAAGATGGCGCAAGCGCAGACCTTTCAGACGATAGCAAATCTGACCTAGAGATTTTCAAATTGCTCAATGCAAACAACCTTGCCGCATCCTGTGAAGCTGCGAACCCGGATAACTGTACCATTTCGCCGGCTGGCACCTCGATGGATCGAAAGCTCAAATGGGATGTTGCTTTTCATAGCCCAAGAGACGATGGCGGCAATAATACTGAAGACTATATGGGCACACTTCTCATCTATCGCGCACCGCGTGGAGGGGCCATCCGCACTTACGTTATGGATGACATCATTAAGAAAGATGACAAACCGGTCGATTATTCCAAATTAGATGATGTACGAAATCCTAGTTATCTCGACAATTATGGCATATATAGTGTTCTTGATTCGGGCAAATTTGAACAGAAGGATGTTTATCTCTGCGTAAGTAGCGAGGGAAGTTTAAGTTTCTCTAATCATCGTCGCATCCTCCATATTCAGCGTAACGCTTCGTCTCAGAGCGGCGTGATTCTCGAAAATATGGACGAGGATGTTATCGATAATAATTCAAACGACGGGGCAAAAGTGTTATGCGACAATCAGTAAACGGCACAAAACGCGGCGACACGATGATCGAAGTCATGCTCTCGATAACAATTTTTTCGGTAATTGCTGTACTGTCAGTCAATCTCATGAATAATGGACTAAATACTGCTCAGTCGACTCTAGAGTATGAAATGGCGCGCAACGAGATCGATGCTCAGGCGGAAGCTCTGCGTCTGATACATGATGGCTATGTCGCTGAACGCCAGGTTAATAAAGAAGAGAGCCAATTTGTTAAGCTATGGAAAAAATTCACCGAAAATGCTAGTAATAATTCCGACATAGATAAGAATGAATCGTCCGGTAACGGTAAGAGTTTTGATATCAATAAAATGAGCTCCTGTGAAGCGGCCTACGGTGAAGAAAAACACTTGAGCCTCTATAATTCATTCATCGTTAACACGCGCCTCGTTCTGCCAGATTTTTCCAAGACAAATAATTCAAATTTCAAATATCTAGGCAGGACATACCAAAGCATCATTGACGATATGATTGTGTTTTATAAGGACCCTGAAAGAGCTAAAAAATTCCGTGCAGCACCGCTGTACCCACGCATCATCTATAAGAAACTAACTGGCTCCGACACTAACGAAAATGCCAACCTTAACGAAGGCGGCAATGCGTCTTTTTATAATGAAGTATCTGTCGCGGAGGGCATTTGGGTTGACGCGTTAGGCAATGGCACTGGTGCTAAACGCACTCGTTCGGACTATTATGATTTCTACATCCGTACCTGCTGGCATTCTGTTGGGTCCCCGGCACCATCAACAATTACGACGGTAGTCCGTCTATATAATCCGGAGGTGATGGAATAATGCCGGTGAATCGTAAAGGCTTCACAATCATAGAACTCATGCTAGCCATGGCGCTTCTTGGCACTATGATGGTCGCGATTGCCTCGCTCATTATGCGCATTTTGGATGTCTATCAGAAGGGGTTAACGATGCGTGATGTGAGCACGATTGGGCGCGAGATTACCTCGGACCTTACCCGTATCATTAATCAGTCGCCTACTTTCTTTGGTGACGACAAACCGACAATTAATCCGATCGTAACTGCTGGCGGCAATATCGATGCAGCTAGTATTAGGAAATATCGCACCGAGTACTATAACACAGCTAGCGGTGGCGGCGTATTCTGTACCGGATCATATAGCTACGTTTGGAATAAAGCCGCAAGCATTACTACGGCGCGTAATCGTGCCAATAGCAAAGTGGGTGGGGATGTTATGATGCATAGCGACGAAATCGATGCGACGATAGCGAACGATTTGCGCAGTAAAGGCGTATTTATTATTCAAGGTACGGATGGCTATATTGTGCCGCGCCTAGTTCGTTTCGCTGACCGCAATCGTGAGGCTTGTGCGCATCAGGCGAATGATACTAGTAATGGTACTGCGCTACTCGCTGAGAGCGGTGGCATAAAAAAGAGCACTACTCACTTTGATCTCAGCTCGAAGGGGATGAGTACTGATGACTTTGTTGAATTAATAGGCAACAGTAAAACCGATGTTGCGGTTTATCATTTCGAAGTAGCCCCTGCTACGCAAAATGAAAGTACGGGCCAGATCTTCTATTCCGGTATGTTTATCATTGCTACGATCCGCGGCGGCGTAAAAATTAACTCAAATGGCAACTACTGTACCGGTGAAGCACAGGATGGCAGCGAATATATAGGCTATGGCTTTAGCTACTGTGCAGTAAATAAATTTAACTTTTCAGCGCGCGCAACCGGAGAATCTGCTATATATAGAAATGGAGACTAATAAATAATGAAACGATTATTCGAACCAACCCAAAAAGCAGCCGCATCGATCTATGTTGTAATTTTTACATCTACATTACTTGGCGTTATTACGCTTGGCTTTGTTCGCCTCATGCTTGCAGAGTCGACCCGCATGAATAAATATAGCCTGTCCCAATCTGCCCTTCACTCCGCGCTCGACGGTGTCGAGGATGCAAAAATAGTACTTTTGCGCTACCAGAACTGTCTTAGCACCGGTTCGTATAGTAAGGCTGGCACAAAAACTGCAAACTGTAAAAATTATCTTGAGAAATGGCTCGGTCAGTCTAGCAATCCAGAGCAATCGGCTGCTAGTTGTAACGTTGTAGGCGCCTTACTCCACGGTGTTAGCGAAGATGCTCAAGAGACAATGATCCGCACGCAGACTAAAAGTACTTCGCACTCAAAAGCGGACGTTACCGACCAGGCGTACACTTGCGTAAAGATGTCTGCACTTACTGAAGATTTTCTCGCAACTCTTGCCGATCGTACGACCAAAAAGCTTATTCCGCTCCGGCCTATTGACGCCAGTACGGTTGATACGGTTGATCGAATTTCCGTTCAATGGTTTACTGATGTAAATCTCAAAGGCGATAATAATCGAAGTGGCGTAGCACGTATGAGAAGTGGCAAACTAACTCTAGACTCGGGTTACTATGGCTTCGCATCGGCTTCGGATACTAATAGCGCGCTGAAGGGCACTCTCGCAACGAATAAGAATGCATTCACGCAGGGTAACGACACTTACACAAACGCCTTCCAGTCGAATAAAACAGGTACCGTCCCGCCGCTACTGCAAGTGTCACTAATTCAGAGCGATCAGAATTTTAGCATCAATGATTTTTACTCAAGTAATGGGGCGAATACTGACCGCGGTATGCTCCTATTCCGGCCAACTAGTAACGCGTCGACGGACCTTCTTGACGCTCATAACATGACCACATCTAGCGGCAACCACTCCAACTCAATTGATTACAAAAATAACACCGTTAGTGCTATGGCGTATTCTGCAAACAAGAGCTTCAATACGCCAATTGACGTCTATTGCCAGCCGGCCAGTAGCAACTGGGGAGACTATGCCTGCTCGGTAGATTTTGTTGTGCCACGACCACGCAATGGCGGAGCCCGCAACCTAGCCACATTCTATCTTATGCTAAATTTGCCATACGGCTTACCAGAGACGGATGTATCGGTCAAAATGTATCATTGTGGCGATAATCAAAAAACCGTTAGTCAGTGCCAGAACGTTAAGTTCGCCTATGTTCAGCCAAAGATTGATTCTACTGGTCGTGCAAATGACTTGTTCCGTCGTGTTGAGGCACGCGTCGAGCTCGCCGATGTTAATTACCCAATCGCCGAGTTTGCCTTGGCTTCCACCGGCGATACGGATGCAGATGTTGTCAAGAAGGACTTCTATGTTACTAAGAACTGCAAGTGGACGACTAGCTCCGCGAACTCATACGGCAAGATTACGGGCACCGTGGCGCCGAAGAAATCGGGCGGTACGGAACTAGAAGGGTATTACTATTCCAATACGGATAACGGCAATATGGTTGCAGGTCAAGATAATGTACTTCGGATGAGCGAAGACCGAAGTTGCTATAATAGTACTGAACTGTAATAAAAAAATGGTGCCCGCGACTGGAGTTGAACCAGCACATCCGTAAAGATACTAGCACCTGAAGCTAGCGCGTCTGCCAATTCCGCCACGCGGGCAACCTAAAATAAAAATGGTCGGGGCGACCCGATTCGAACGGGCGACCTCGCAGTCCCGAACCGCGCGCGCTACCAGCTGCGCCACGCCCCGACTAGCAGTAATTATATCATTCTTTCGACATCTTTGCGACGATATAAGTGTCGCTATGATCGTTCAAATGGAGTTTCGTGAATTCTGAAATACGCCAATTTTCTCGCGGGAAAGTCGTTGTCCATTCGTTAGTCTCTCTGTCAATCGACGTGACATACCAAACATCATCATGTGTTTCTAGAAAAGCATCAAGATTATCGATCCGGCCGAAGTATGAGTCGCGAAGCGGATAGAGTGAACCGTATTTATAGTCCGTCGTCTCGTTCATGAAGTAAATTGGATTGTCGCGGGTAGAATAGAATGACATGTCATAATACTGCCATTCCGACGCGCATATGATTGGAAGATTCTGTCCGCTGTTAAACATGCTAATCGTTTCAAATAATTCGCGACTCGCCGATTTTGTGTCAGTATCAAAATTATAATTACCTCGAGTATAAATCGTAACGATACCACAGACACTAGAAGTAACAAGTAGTACGACGGTGAACGCTACGGCAATTTTGCGATTCCGCATAATCTTTTTCGCGCGCGTTTTGCGTGGACTACGGAGATACAATACGATGCTTACTCCCGCAATCATTGAAATAGCCGCAATCGAGAATAATATATATCGCGGAATAAACATTGACGATAGTGGTGGCATTGAGACTGCAATCAAAGCGAGTACTGGTACAAGCGCGAGCGACATGAGCATATGCATCTTTTTGCGTGCGCGTACCGCAAAGATTATTAGTGCAATAAATACTACAAAGAATAGCGGCAAGAACCATCCCGCTACGTCGCCTGACTCCCTATATAGGAACGCCTCAGTGAAATAGTCTGCGACACGCTTTACGCTGACCGGCGCAATCCAGAAGCCATTTTGCACTGCTCCAGTTTGCGTAATCAGGCTCGGCATCCACGGCAAAAATAGTAGTACTGCAAATACATAGGTTAATATGATTTTCTTCTGAAAAATCTTTTTCTTATAAACAAAAACCAAATAGATTAAATGTGCAAACCACGCTAATGCGCAGAAATAATGTGTCCACATACCAGCGGCGAGCAGCAGGGCATATATAATCCACCATCGCTTACGCCCGTTGTCTATTGCGAGTTGCAAAACGTATGTGGCTACAAATACGATTGCGAGCACCATCGTATACATGCGCATCTCTTGGCCGTAGCGAATAAAAATTGGGGAAATCACAAGCAGCGTTGTTGCAGTTATTGCCGCTGTCGCGCCGTATTTATACTTCAGCCACAAGTAAGCAAATAGAATTGCAATTGCGCCGAACACGACTGAAAGCATACGCATTGCGACATCAGTGTGTCCGAAGAAATGCGCCCAAGTTTTGAGTACAAAATAATAAAGTGGCGGATGGACGTCTTGCGCCGTCAAATCCCATACCTTGCCGTAATCGTAATGCGTTAGGTATGCGCTGTATGATTCGTCGAACCAAATCGACTGGCGTAAGTTGCCGATACATAGTGCCATAAATAGTAGTCCAATTATAATTGGCGCTACGATACAGATTATGCGTTTCTTGGCACGCAGGTGCTCTAACATGCCTTAATTATAGCATTTTTTAGTGATATAATAGATACATTGACTTTATAGGAGTGTAACGTGCCAGATTATAAGAACACGGCCGGCAAGAAAAAGCCGCAGAAGCAGAACAAAATCTTTAACACTATTCGCCTAGGAATTTTTTGGCTAATTGTTATTTTACTCGGTACTGCCGTCTATTCGAATCTTGCAGGTAATGGTACAGGTAAGATCGAAGAGAAGACTATTACCGACATTCTTAACTACGCCAAAGACGAAAAACTCGAGAAAATCGAAGTAACTGGTAATAATCTGAGCATTACTGCCAAGGATGGTACTGATTTGCCAAAGCACATGTCTTCACGTAAAGACCCTTCCGGCACACTCCAAGAGCAGGGCTTTGAGGATGTTATTAAAGAGGGCAAAGTAGCTATCGAAATCAAAGACAATACAGACGTCTTTGGCGTAATAATGGACGCTGCGTTTATTATTGTTCCGGCTGTGCTGATTATTGGCTTCCTGATTTTCATGATGCGTCAAGCTCAGAATATGAACAATCAAAACATGGGCTTCGGTAAAGCAAAGGCTCGACTCTATGGCAACGAGAAGAAAAAGGTTCTTTTCTCGGACGTTGCCGGCAACGAAGCCGCTAAACAAGACTTGTCCGAAATCGTCGACTTCTTAAAGAGTCCAAAGAAATACGAGAAACTCGGTGCTAAGATTCCGCGCGGCGTTCTTCTGGCTGGCGACCCGGGTACTGGTAAAACGCTCATGGCTCGCGCCGTAGCGGGTGAAGCTGGCGTACCGTTCTTCTCAATCTCGGGCTCAGAGTTCGCTGAGATGTTTGTCGGTGTTGGTGCTTCACGTGTCCGCGACTTATTCTCCAAGGCTAAGAAAAACTCCCCAAGCATTATCTTCATTGATGAGATTGATGCGGTAGCTCACAAGCGTGATGCGCGTGGTGGTGCCGGTCGTGAAGACGAGCAAACACTTAATCAGATTCTCGTCGAGATGGATGGTTTCGATAATGACACCGGCGTCATCGTAATTGCTGCCACTAACCGTGTCGATATGCTTGATAAAGCTCTCTTGCGTCCAGGACGTTTCGATCGCCATGTCAATGTTACGCTTCCAGAGCGCAAAGATCGTGTCGAGATTCTTAAAGTTCATTTCAAGAACAAACCAGTCTCAGATAGCGTCGATCTTGATGCGCTAGCTGCGAAGACTGCTGGTTCGAGCGGCGCCGATCTCGCGAACATCGCAAACGAAGCCGCTATTACTGCCGCTCGCGAAAACCACAAAGAAATAACCGACAAAGATGTTACTGAAGCATTCGAGCGCGTCGCTATCGGTCCAGAGCGCAAGTCTAAAGTTATGAATGACCAAGAGCGTAAGATCACTGCTTATCACGAAGCGGGTCACGCTATTGTCGGCCATGTTCTTCCAGATTCCGACCCAGTTCACAAAGTTACAATCATCCCACGCGGTCGTACTGGTGGCGTCACCTGGTTCTTGCCGCCAGAAGATCGTAGCTATAAGAGCGTCTATGAACTAAAAGATGTCCTTGCTCGTGCAATGGGCGGCCGTGTCGCTGAGCGCCTCATCCTTGGCGAAGATGGTATTACGACTGGTGCAAGCTCTGACCTTCAACATGTCGCCGAGCTCGCTCGCGAGATGGTCTCTGAAGAGGGCATGGGCAAGCAACTCCGCGACCAAGTCTTCAATACGAACGAAGTTAACTTCTTCGGTGATCGTGCAAAAATCTATTCCGAAAAAACCTCCGAAATCATCGATTCAGAAATCGAAAATCTAACCAGCGAAGCCAAAAACCGCGCCGAAGCCGTACTCAAAGCAAACCGCGAGTATCTCGACAAACTCGCCGAAGCTTTGCTCGAAAAAGAAACTCTCGAAGAAAAAGAAGTCTCCGAGATACTAAAAGGCTCCAGCATGCCAGCTGGCGCCAAATTGCACGACTAACCGCAACTAAATACGGGATATCTAACCCCGTGTTTTTTGCTCGCAAAAAGCGCTCATGCTATAATAATAGATATATTTATGAAGAATCTCCGCCGTAAAACCATCTTTCAAAAAGCCTATCGCTGGGCGCTCGTCTTTCTAGCCTTTTTCGTGTCCTTCGTTCCAGTCGTTGCCCTCGATGAAGCAACCTACGAGAAGTTTGCCTCACTCGGAATTATGTTTTATGACCCAGATGCCGTAAACTGCGATAAAGACACGTTCACTCCTGACGGTAAGACTGAGGTGTGGGAAGGAGCAAAATATAATCTGACCGATGCGCAAAAACGCGGCCTCTTATCTATCGCGGTTCGCGAGCAGGGGTACACGATTATTGGCATGAAGACTTCGCTCTCGCAGATGGCCAACTTATTTGAGATTCACTATAAAGGAACGCCTGGCGACGGTGCTGGACTTGCAAATTACGTACACACTGGCCATGCCGATGGCTCCGGCAATGGAAGCGGTAGCTGGTATTCTCCGGCAAAAAAAGGCTTCTATAACGAATCTTATGAGCCAACACACTTCGGTCAGCAAGAGTTTGATGCGGTTGAGGAGGTTTTAGTTCAAGGTCATAGAACAATCCCTCAGAGAGTAACTCAACACGGCGGCATTGATTGGGTTACGTCAAATAATAACGGAACGGTCATTACGAATCCGAGGCAAAATCTATCTCAATTCAAACGAGGAGTAACAAAATCGGTTGAGCCTAGCGGTACGACATGGACATTCTATACCTGGGCCGATCCTAGTGAAGCTAATAATAATCCGCTAAATGGTGACCCATACGGCTACGAAGGGGATACGCCATATGGTGAAGGGCAAAGTGGAACCGGCGGAAGCGCAGGAGCCGCAAGTGGCGCATCTGCGTCTGACAACAAGGGCACCGATTACGCCGGTAATCCAATACTGACAGAAGATGAGAAGAGTCTTATGAATGCCAATACATCGATTTATAAGAGCGCCGTGAATGGCACTAAAATTCCATGGCAGATGCTCGCCGCGATTCATTACCGCGAATCGCGTTTCGCAAAGAAGAGTTCTAGCAAAGAAGGTGTTTTCGGCCTAAAGGGGGGGAATTATGCCACCGGCAAAGACTATACTAGCCAGGAGCTAGAGGAGCAAGCGAAAGCGGTTGTAAAAAAACTTGAAACAGACATGGGGACCAAATCTGGCGATGACGCCGTGAAATATGCATTCTTTAAATATGACAACGATGCTGAGCCGTATAAAAGCCAAGCTAGGGACCTTTCTCTGTCTGAAGCTGAGGCCAATAACGGCGAAGGATCTCCGTATGTCATGAACAAAGCTGATGAGGCCCGCGATCCAGCAAAGGCCACTGGTGGTAACAAATGGGGCTATATTAAAGACGGCGAGAACAAAATGTCGTATCCGGTTCCTGACAACTATGGATATGGCGCTTTCGTAGTCTATGGTCTAATTGCTTCAAATGATCAGAATAATCGTGACGATGTTTGTGGACCGGGTAACACGCAGGGCAATATGGATGTCAACCAGACCGCAATCGATTTTGCGTGGCCACTAGGAGACCCACATAACTGTAAAGATACGAGCGTTCTTTGTTACACGCCTACACCTGCTTACGAAAAAGCACTCAAAGAGCTTAATATATATACTAAGCCTGCAATTAATTCGACAGGTGGCGGGTCTAGCTGCGATGTTTTCGTATCGACGGTGATGAAATACTCAGGCGTCGATCCGCATTTTATAACTGATTCGACTGGCTATGAGGCTACGACGGCGATCTCATTCCTGTGGAAAGCACTACATGAACATGCGCATATTGATCAATATACACTGCAACACAAAGAATATTCTGTGCCTAATGATTACGATTATGTCGATGCGGGTCGCGATCCGAGCAAATTACGTCCTGGCGATATCGGTATCCAGCCACTCAAGGGCTGGCCTGACAACCCACAGTCTAATGCAGGATGTGGGCACATAGTATTATATGTCGAAATAGACGGTAAAGGATATACGGCAAACGCGTCATGGCATGATAATACCGGCCAAATATCGAAATGGCTCCCTACATCTGGCGAAGACGGTTGCGTTGATTATAGGTTTTTTAGGCATCGTTAGGGAGTATAAAAATGGATAATACTGATAAATTAGCCACAAAACGAAAAAGACTACTAATAGTCGGTATCATTGTTTTTTGTGCATTTATAATTAGTATAGTTGTTATAGCGATTGTTGAAGCTCGAAAGACGGCAAAAATAGGTATAAATGTTATCCCCCGTAGTGCAGAGATATTGCTAAATGGCAAATCGATAGCTAACAGAAAAGAGCATAGTATTGAACCGGGAACTTACGAAGTTTTGATCAAAAATGATGGTTTTGTTGGGAAAATTGACACTATTAGTATAGCTGCCGGCGACCACAAGACAATAAAAGTGTGTCTAACAGCCGATGTCGGTAATGAAAAATGGTATGACGAACATCCAGATGAAAAAAACGAATGTGAGTTAATTGGTAGCAGCGATTCTGAGCGGGATGAAGTAGTATACCAGGATTCGCTATGGGATATTCTTCCTTATCGCAGCTATGAAAAAGGATTCCATATAGCCCCAGAGATTAATGATGATAATACGGAAATAACTGGCATTGTCATTACGGCCTACACTTGTAACCGAACACGCATGGATAGTATTGTAGAAGGTGCCAAACAGTGGCTTGAATACAAAGGCATTGACGTCTCGCAATATAAAATCACTTCAAAAAGCAGCTGTATCGATTCCGACTAGCCAAAACTTGCTATAATAAATACTATGAGACGCCGTAGATTCCTTCATTTTCGTTCCGTTGTTTCTCTCGCTAACACTAAGCTGTCGGTACGTACCGCCGCTATAGTAATTGCGAGCTCGACTCTCATTTCTGCGTTGCTTGGTGTCTTTCGTGATCGCTGGCTTAATACACTTTATTACGATACTTACCCAGCTGGCCTTGATGCTTATACGGCCGCATTTACGGTGCCAGATTTTCTATTCTTTATTATTACGTCTGGCGCACTCGCCGTTACGTTCATTCCGGTATTTAATCAACGCTTAGTTAATGGCAACAAAAAATCTGCCTGGGAACTGAGTACCAGCACGGTCAACTTCCTCGCACTAATCAGTCTCATTGCATCTATTCTTATCATGATTTTCGCTGATCCACTTGTTCGCTACGTTGTCGCGCCTGGCCTCAATGAATCTGCGATGTCGCTCGCTATTAATATGATGCGCGTAATTGCGATTAATCCATTTATCTTTTCGATAGCAACCGTGCTTTCGAGTATGCAGCAGGCAGTCGGCCGCTTCGTATTCTTCTCGCTCGCTCCCGCTCTCTATAACATTGGCATTATTATTGGCACGCTCGTATTCACAAATGGCATCAATATTTTTGGCATTGAGATTTTCGAGGGCGGCATCATGGGCGTTGCGCTCGGCGTAGTCTTTGGGGCATTAATGCAGCTTGCTGTAAGTATTATTGGTCTCATCGGTCTTGGTTTTGACTATAACTTCAAAATCCGATGGAAGAACCAGGGCTTCCGCACCGTCCTCAAGCTTCTTCCAATTCGCTCGGTCGATCAGGGCATTGATTATGTCATGAGCATCGTCAATACGAACCTTGCTTCGCGTATGGGCAAGCAATCGATTCGCGCCTATCAGCAAGCATCGACGCTCCATTCTATGCCAGTAAACCTCGTCGGCGTTGCAATTTCGACCGCTTTCTTCCCAAAGCTGAGTGAAGAAGCGGGGCGAAAAGATGAGAAGAAATTCCGTGAAGTGTACCGGTCAGCGCTGCGTTCGATTATTGTGATTACGATGCCGGTTGCGCTCATTATGTTTTCGACTCGCGGCTATGTTGTTAGCTTCATCAAAAACGGTGGCGATAAGAAAATCGTAAGTATTCTTGGCGCCTTCACGATTGCTATCATTACTCAGGCGATTTATCACATTGTCGCGCGCGGATTCTATGCCAAGCAGAATACTAAGACGCCGTTAATCGTATCGATTATTGCCTTTGGAATTCAGGTGGTGGCTGCGATTCTTCTTAGTATTTGGGGCTTTGGTCCAGAAGGTCTCGCCTACGCTACGAGCCTCTCTGCGGTGTTCGAGGTTGGAATCTTGCTCATTATCCAGAATCGCGAAGGGAAGTTAATTGATCGCGAGTTTTGGAAAGCTGTCGCGAAAGTCACTATAGCATCGGTCGTGACTGGTATTATTGCATGGATTCTTACGAAATTGTTGCCATTCCGCGAGACGGACAATTCATTCCTTTCGACCTTCCCTAAGTTCTTCCTCATCTCGGTCGTTAGCCTAATTTCGTATATTATCGTCTGTGCTATGCTCAAAGTCGAAGAAGTACGACCGATAATCGATCGCTTCAACAAAATTGTCTTTCGCAACGTAAAAGATAAAAACGATCAATAATTACACCCTATGTAGGTGGCGTTTAGCCGCTTCCGTAACAACGCGACCTCTTGGCGTGCGCTGAATCATGCCAAGTTTCATTAAATATGGTTCGTAATATTCCTCAATTGTTGAGGCTTCATCGCCTGTTAGCGCTGCGATCGTATTTAAGCCGACCGGGCGATCGCCATATTTGTCTATCATAAGTGATAGCATATTACGATCCGCCGGATCGAGGCCGAGCTCGTCAATCTCGAGCATCTCGAGCGCCGATTTTGTAATTACAGTATCAATAATTCCATCGCCGTTCACGTCCGCATAATCACGCACGCGCTTGAGTAATCTGTTTGCGATACGTGGCGTGAGGCGCGAACGCTTTGCGAGTAGCTCTGCGGCTTCTGGCTCTATTTGTGCATCGAGTAGCTTTGCTGAGCGCTCAATAATCTTCTGTATATCATCGTCCTTGTAGTATTCTAAGCGGTAACTATGGCCAAAACGATCACGTAGTGGCGCAGCGAGACTTCCGGTCTGCGTCGTAGCGCCAATCAAAGTAAAGCGTGGCAAATCTAAACGGATGCTATGCGCGCCTGTACCTTTCCCAATTACAATATCTAACTTATAGTCTTCCATTGCCGAGTAAAGAATCTCTTCTACGGCACGGCGCAAACGGTGTATCTCGTCGATAAACAAAATGTCGCCATCGGCTAGATTTGTTAGAATGCTAGCTAGGTCGCCTGCTTTTTCGATTGAAGGCGCAGAAGTAGCACGGAAGTTCGCTCCCATTTCGTGCGCGATAACACCAGCCATAGTTGTTTTGCCGAGTCCAGGTGGGCCATATAATAAAACATGGTCTAGCACGTCGCCACGTTTTTTTGCCGCATCAATTGCTAGTTTAAGATTTGTTTTTAGCCGTTGTTGGCCAATATATTCATCAAAAGAAGTCGGACGCAAGCTAAACTCAACGACACTCTCTTCGCTGTCGTCTTCATGCAAATCTGTATCAATCACACGCTCAATTGCCATGTCTACATTATAACAGATGGTATAATAGTTTTATGTCTAGGGAAAAGAAGATTACTCTATATGCCATCCGCGTCGCATTCGTTGTGCTTGCGGTCTTTTTCTTTATTTGGATACTTGTAGATCCGAACTATAATAAGTGGGGCGGCGTTATTTCTGGCCTCGGTCTACCGTTTCTTATGCCAGTAATCGAGAAACTCTTTAAGATTCGCATCCCATTTCGGATTCAATTACTATACTATATATTCTTATTTGTTGCTTTGAGCCTCGGCATTAGCTTTGATCTCTATAAAAACGTGCCATTCTACGACAAAATTGTTCATGGCGCATCCGGTACACTCTCCGCAATCGTTGGTTATTATGGCCTCGTATATTACAAATCGCTCAAAAAACCGAAATTCTTTCAATTCCTCTTTATTTTCGGCATCTGTATGACCATAGCGATTCTTTGGGAGTTCTTTGAGTTTAGTTGCGACAAATTCCTCGGCCAACATATGCAAAATCTCGTCTCAGATGGCGTCGACGATACGATGTTTGACCTGCTTTCCGCAATCATAGGCTCAATCATTGGCGGAATTATCTTCACCCGCACAAATTTTGTCAAAAATCTTGAAAAATAGGTCTTCTGACCCCTGTATTAGCACTCTTGACAGTAGAGTGCTAATGCGTTACAATTGACTCAAGAATTAGCACTATACCACCGTGAGTGCTAAACGAATTTAATATTTCTAAGGAGGAAATATCAAAATGAGCAAAATCATCGGTATCGACCTCGGTACAACCAACTCGGCATTTGCCTACATGGTTGCTGGTAAACCCGAGGTTATTACTAACAGTGAAGGTGATCGCACGACTCCATCAGTAGTCGCCATCACAAAGAAGGGTGACCGCCTTGTCGGTAAAGTCGCTCAGCGCCAACGCGTTACTAACCCAGAAAACACAATCTATGGCATTAAGCGTCTCATCGGTCGCAAATTCGACGACAAAGAGGTTCAGAATGATAAGAAGAACGCTCCATATAAAATTATCAAGAAGGGCAGCGGCGTTGCCGTAGAATTTGGTGGCAAGGAATATACACCAGAAGAAGTGTCTGCGATGATTCTTTCGAAGATTAAAGCCGATGCCGAAGCTTTCCTTGGCGAGAAGGTTACCGAGGCCATCATTACTGTACCTGCCTACTTTGATGATTCTCAACGCCAAGCAACTAAGGATGCCGGTAAAATTGCTGGTCTCGAAGTTCGCCGTATTATTAATGAGCCTACCGCAGCCGCGCTAGCCTATGGTCTTGAAAAGAACGAAGATCAAAAAATCGTCGTCTTCGACCTCGGTGGTGGTACTTTCGATGTTTCCGTTCTTGAACTCGGCGATGGCGTCTTTGAAGTGAAGTCTACAAACGGCGATACTCACCTTGGTGGTGAAGATTTCGATAACAAGATTGTTGATTATATCCTCGACAGCTTCAAGAGCGATACTGGCATCGACCTTCGTAATGATGCCGCCGCTATGCAACGCATTAAAGACGAAGCAGAGAAGTCCAAGAAAGAACTAAGTACGGCTACGGAAGTTGAAATCAACCTTCCATACATTACGGCTGATGCTGATGGTCCAAAACATCTTGAACTTACACTCACTCGCGCTAAGCTCGAAGAGCTCGTTGAGCCTCTCCTAGCGCAGCTTGATGGTCCAGTTGAGCGCGCTTTGAAGGATGCCGACCTCAAGCCAAGCGAAATTTCCGAAGTTGTCATGGTCGGTGGTATGACTCGTATGCCAGCTGTCGTTGAGCGTGTAAAGAAATTCTTTGGTAAAGACCCAATGCAGGGCGTTAACCCAGACGAGGTCGTCGCAGTCGGTGCTGCCATTCAGGGCGGCGTGCTTGCTGGTGACGTCAAAGACGTTCTTCTCCTCGATGTTACGCCACTTACGCTCGGTATTGAGACTATGGGCGGCGTTCGCACTCCGCTCATCGATCGCAATACTACGATTCCTACGAGCAAATCTCAGGTTTTCTCGACCGCATCAGATAATCAGCCACAGGTTGAAATCCATGTCCTTCAGGGCGAACGCGAGATGGCTGCCGATAACAAATCACTTGGCCGCTTCATTCTTGACGGCATCGCTCCAGCCCCACGCGGTATTCCGCAGATTGAGGTTACCTTCAATCTTGATGCTAACGGCATCTTGAATGTTACTGCTAAAGATAAGGGCACTGGCAAAGAGCAGAGCATTACGATTCAAAACTCTGGCAACATGAGCAAAGAGGATATTGAAAAAGCTCAACGCGATGCCGAAGCGCATGCTGAAGAAGATAAGAAAAAGAAGGAAGCAATCGACGCCAAGAATATCCTCGAGAATACTATTTATCAGGCCGAAAAGATGCCAGATGAATACAAGGATAAAATCTCCGACGACGATAAAGAAACCATTAAGAAAGCCGTCGCAGAGGCTAAGGAAAAACTCGAAAAGAACGCTGACGATAAAGATGAGCTCGAGGCCGCAACCAAGGCTCTCAATGATGCTATTATGCCAATCGGCGCTAAGCTTTATCAAGCAGCTGCTGATGACAAAAAAGATGAGACTAAAACTGACGACTCTGATAAAAAGGACGACGATGGCGCCGTCGAAGGCGAAGTAGTCGACAAATAAGAATAGTCGCGGCTAATCAAAAAAGACCACCTGACGAGGTGGTCTTTTTATAATGCCGCTTCGACCATAGCTGCCGTTATTGTGATAGCTTCGCCGTCATTTGCTGCACCTTCGAGTACGGCGCGAGCGACGATATTTTCGACTGTTTTCGATACAATACGACGCATTGGGCGTGCACCGAGCTTTGGATCATAGCCTCGCTCCACGAGAAGCATCTTTGCTTCAGGCTCGAGTGCTACGGACATCTTACGCGGAGCAAGAGTTTTATTAACGCCGTCAATGATAATATCGACAATCTGCCTGAGCGACTCTTTATCGAGTGGTTGAAATACGCATATTTCATCAAAACGGTTTAGGAATTCTGGCTTAAATTCACCTGACGAAATTAAATCATTCGTAAGCTGATCTCTAATTTGACTCATCGCTAAACCCTGATCGATATAATCACGAATACTATTTGCGCCAGCATTTGATGTGGCGACGACGATTGCATCGCGGAAACTGATTTCCCGGTTTGATGCATCGCGCAAAATACCTTCATCGAGAAGCTGGAGAAGAGTTGTAAGAACAAGCGGGTGCGCCTTTTCAATCTCATCAAGCAGTACGACTGTGAACGGATTTTTCATTACTTGCGCCGTCAGGCTCATTTCGTTCGTTGCGCCATCGGCAATTAAGCGTGAGACGTCGTCGGCTGAAACGTATTCGTTCAAATCGATGCGTGCAATCTTGCCTTCACCGCCAAAGTAGGCCTCAGAGATTGCTTTTGCTAGCTCAGTTTTACCTACGCCAGTAGGACCAAGGAAAAGGAATGTCCCGATCGGACGATTCTCGTTGCGTACCCCCGCGGCTGCACGGCGCAACGCGTCGCTCACAGCTTTGACGGCTGGTTCCTGACCGATTAGGCGCTTATGAATTATTTCTTCCATATTGAGCAGTTTAGACTTATCTTCGGCGCTTTGTGATGACTGCATTTTGACGCCCTGAGTCTTTTCTACGGCCATCTGTACAGAAGCGTCTGTTACGAAACCATTCTCGGCATAGTTTGCGGATGTTTCGAGCAGATTAATGGCGCGTCCTGGCATTGCGAGATCATGAACGTAGCGTTCAGATAAACGATATGACTCTGCGAGCGCCCAATATGTATAGGTGACATTATTTTGGCTTTCAAATAGCGGAACGCGGTCTTGCATGACCTTAATTGTGGCATCTTTGTCGGCCGGCTCGACCATGATTTTATTTAACACATTCGTGAGCGCAGCCTTCGTGTTCGCAATTTCAAGATAACGCTGCTGGTCGAGTGTCATTATAATGCGCAGCACGCCGCCCTCGAGTACTGGCATTAGAATACTCGATATATCAATCGAACCGGGTTTTTCTTCGAGGAAGACCTGTGCGTCTTCGAGCCACAAAATGACATTTTTTGCATGATACGCCTCATTCAAGATTCGTGTCATTAATGCTTCGAGTTGGCTTCGATCGCTCGTCGCGCTAATGAGCGAAGAAGCATTCAGGCGATAAACCTGACGATATTTGATCCGACTTGAGACCTTGCTGTCTGCATCAAGAATTTCCGATGCGAAGTCGTTCACGATCGTGCTACGGCCCGAACCGTCCGGCCCGATAATTGCAACATTTTGACGCCCAGCTTTTGAGAATATCTCAATCATTTGCGACGTTAGTTCTTTATGCAGGGAAACGGAGAGATTACCGCCCTTAGTTACCTCATGCTGTCTCGACACATTTCTAGCATAGCGTTGTAAGAGCGGGGTATAACCAAACATCAAATCGCGCGCAAAACCACCTGTATGTCTGCGCATATTCATGCCCTTTACTAGGCCAGCGAGATAATTGAACCAAATTAAACCATCATACAAATCTTTAATATCGAGCTTCATGGTTTTAAGGATGCGCTCATAATCTGGATGGTATTCAATGATTGCAACTGCAAGAACACCGCCCGATACGACCTCCGACTTTGTCTTTTCGCGAATTTCGATCGCCTTCTCGAATATAGGTGTCATGTCGGTTGGCATTTCCGCCGTAATTGCCTCCATCATCTTTGGCGTTATCGCATAGCGTAGGGCAAGGAAGTGACCGCTACGAGTATTCGCGTACCACTTTGCGATTGATTGTGGAGTAGGATTATGTCCGAGTCGCACTAGACATTCATTGCTAAGAAGATCGTTGATGCTATTGCCGCTCCCAATTGGGACGGATTTTAACTCGTATCGCCCCCAAATTAATAGCTCGAGCGGAACTGACGCAAGGCCGATTAATACCCAACCAATCGAGTTCTTTGTAATAATAATTGCGACACCGAAACCAATACAAGATAACAGCAGAAGACACAAAATCGCCTTAATTGGCAAACAGTTAATAAATTTATCTGCTCGCGCCTCAATCGAACGGCGACTAAAAGTGCTGTATTTTCTCATTAGAACACTACCCCCATTGAACTAACGACGATACCAACAAATGGCAAGACCGGTATGCATGGCCATATAATCGCTATAACTAAACCGATGGCGAGCGTTGCGCTAAGTCCTATAATGCCAAAAATAATAATAAAGAACCTGATAAAGAATCCAATAAAACGAGAGACTAGCTTATCAAGGAAAACCACCATGAATTTGCCATTTTCGCTACTCTCGCCAGCGGAAATCTGACGGAATGGCGAGAATAATGTTTTGAGCAGTAGGCCAATCGAGAAAAAGTCTGCTATGCTGTGTAACCTTGCAATGAAGCCACGAAAATAGATGCCCCAACCACGAGAATACCACCACTGCAAGAAGCTTATGGCTAACATGTCTATATTGTATCATACGAATTGCGTTTTTAATCTGTTTATGCTAAAACTAAAATAGATATGCACCGACGAAAACACCTGCACTACGCCATAATTACAACACTCGCTCTATCGGTTATTTTTATGTCGGCCGGATTTGTTGCATATGCAAACTTCACTAACGCTGACAAAGCTTCCGCAAAAGTAGAGGAGCAGCTCGCGCAGAGAGTTAAGTTCGACGCCGCTTCTTATACTGAAAGTGACCAATCCGTCGCAGCAAAAAGCAAGACAATTGCTGGTAAGAATATCGACTTTTCTGTCTCGCTTGAGCAGCCTGGCGACCGTTATGCGGCAATGATTAATATTGTGAACGACGATTTGACTGACGGCATCATTTCAGAAATCGTTCTATCTGAACTGGACGAAGATATTGCGCCATATGTTGATTATTATCTTTCATTTGATGGCCAAGACTATATCGGTACTTCTTACAATGTCAATTCGCTCATTAGTCGTGGCGCCAATGGCCGCAAGCAAATGTTTATCAATGTCGTCTATAAAGACAACAGCCAAAATGTCGGCCCGATTAATCTAGATTTGTCGGCCGGTTTTCGCGTCGCTAATAATTAGAAATTCAGATATCTTACGCGATCTGCGACAGTAGTTTTTGCTATTGCATTTCTGAACGCATCGATTGTTGTGAGTTCTGGATAGCCAAAATTATCGCCACGATAGTGCATTGGGATAATTACTTTTGGATTTACGTCTTCGCAGATTTTTGCTGCCATCTCTGCATCAATCGTATAATAGCCGCCGACTGGTACGAGTAAGTAATCGGCGTTTTTAAGAAGCTCTAGCATCGAGTCGTCCGGATAATGGCCCAAATCGCCAAGATGAATAAGTCGCTCGGTTCCATCGCTCACAACAAACGCTGTATTTGGGCCACGTAGCTGCCCCTGATGATCGTCATGCCAACACGGTATTTCATCGATACTAAGCGAGCATTCGTTGCCGGTCGACTCAACACATTCGCGTCCCGAATGGTCGGCGTGTTCGTGCGTGCAAATGACTTTGTCGGCAGACGTGCGTAATGGTTTCAGCCCAGGTACGCTACCGTCTTTGTATGGGTCTATTATTAAACTGTCGTTGATTTTAAAACATGAATGTCCGAGCCATTCGATTTTCATTTTTGCTCCTTTATTTTATATAAAAAATACGCCTTATAAGCTTTTGTAGGCCTAATATCGCTAAGTGGTGTCGCATAAGAAATAATATAAAGTGTTTTATGCAGTCGGTTAGCTTGCCGTTGCACGGCTGCGTGAATTCTTCGGCCGTCACGCTCAACGCCAAAAACGTAGAGAACAGTTGTCTCCTTTGGGAAATTATAGCTAAACATATTCGCGCAACAGATATGTATGTTTTTGTTGCGCAACAATTTCAAACGACTATACAAAACCAGTAGGGGATTAAGCTCTAGTCCTAGTCCGCCTGCGCCGTACTCGCTCGCAATTTTGAGTACCTTGCCGCTCCCGCTACCAAGATCGATGATAAAATCTTTTTTGCTAAGCGGGTAGAGTTTCTCGAAAGCTTCGCGCACCTCGCGTTTTTTGCTTGGTACAAGTGGCGCGCCAGTTAGTGCCATCACGCCAAAAAGAATTATCACGCCAAAACCAACCCAGCTTAGGATAACTAACATAGCTAGTTCAATTCTAGCACAATTACTGCATCATCTTCGGGCTTGCAATTCCAGGCTAAAAGTGATAAAATAGTTCACGTGAGCGGGCCGGTAGCTCAGTTGGTTAGAGCACGAGCCTCTTAAGCTTGGTGTCGTGGGTTCGAATCCCACCCGGCTCACCAAATGAAGGAATTATTGAACCTGCCGTGAGGCAGTGTTTTTTGTTCTGGCGAGCTATAGTATAATTAGTTTGCATACAAACTAATTTAGGAGTTTTTAAATGAATATCTATGATTTGAAAGTAAAGACGAGGAAGGGTGATGATTTTAAACTCAGTTCTTTAAAAGGAAAAGTATCACTCGTAGTTAACACTGCTACGGGATGTGGATTTACGCCACAGTATGAAGCGATAGAAAAGCTTTATGAAAAATATCATGATAAAGGATTCGAAGTTTTGGATTTTCCCTGCGACCAATTCGGCCATCAAGCTCCTGGGACGGATGACGAGATTCATAATTTTTGTACTGCGAAATATAAAACTCAGTTTGATCAATTTGCCAAAATTGAAGTGAACGGCGACAACGAAAGCCAGACTTATACTATTTTGAAGAAACAGCAACCGAATGAGGAACCAGCTGGTCTTAAAAACAAGGTGGCGATGAAGGCAGTTAAAAAGATGAGTAAAACTTGCAAGAAAAAAGGCGATATTGTTTGGAATTTTACTAAGTTTTTAGTAGATAAAAATGGAAATGCAATAAAAAGGTATGACCCAACTTTTGACCCGGCCGAAATTGAAAAAGATTTAGTGGATGCATTAGAGGTTTAATATGCAGGCTGATAGAAATTCATTGCGGCTAAAAAATCAGCTATGCTTCCCAATTTACCTTTGTTCTAAAGAAATAATTCGTAGATATGCGCCGTTATTAAAAAAACTGGATTTAACTTATACACAATATATCGTGATGATGTATTTTTGGGAAAAAAGGCAAAGTAATATGCGGGATCTCGGTAGAGCGTTGTTATTAGATCCAAGTACTCTTACTCCATTACTTGTAAAATTGGAGGCTAAAGGCTATATCACGAAAACTAAATCAAAGCTTGATGGGAGGAATTTGGACATTGCTATTACTGATAAGGGCGCGAAACTTGAGAAAAAAGCACTTTTTGTGCCAGAGGCAATGAGAGAATGCGTAAACTTGTCAGAAGAAGAGGCAAAAGTGCTATATAATCTCACATATAAAGTTTTAAACAATATTGAAAAAACAGATGGAGCCATTGCGGCTACTGAGGCCGTAAAATATATTAGCAACTAACCGCTTTTAGTAACTCTGTAGTAGCTTTTCTGTCTGTGTTGTCTTGATACGTTACTTTCTCTTTGGTGACCATTTCGACTACCTTACGACCAATAAAACCCATTTTTGGCGGGTTGGTGCCACCTTCAAAATAGTATAGTGGAGTGTCGCCTAGTTTATTATCTTCAGCCATTTTCTTTAAGTCTACTTTAGCTTTCAGCGTAAAACCAACACCAAATACAATTAATTGCTTTGGGGCGAAGCTTTTAATTTTTTTGTACCCACTAATTACCCCGCCAAATATCCACCCGCCATGAATCACGAGATCGTAT
>JAEEGL012154274.1_pt1 | contig 35262 bp, 32 predicted proteins | sample 9134231 | NCBI WGS metagenome assembly JAEEGL01 (sample SAMN16246548, study PRJNA631951) | gut metagenome | biome: gut microbiome; feature: rumen; material: fiber-attached | host: Bos | place: Iran: Karaj | collected 2018-10 | reverse complement strand
GCTGCGATTTCGTCTATAAATTCCCATGAGTTTACAACTTTCTTTGCAGCTGGATTTGCAAGGCGTGCAAGGTCACCTGTCATGATTCCATCTTCAATAACATCCAAAGTTGCTTTCTCAAGTTTCTTAGCAAATTCTTTCAGCTCTGGAGTGTCATCAAGTTCAGCTCTTTTTGCTAAGGCACCAGTCCATGCAAATATTGTTGCTACTGGGTTTGTAGAAGTTTTTTCACCCTTAAGATATTTGTAGTAGTGCTTTTGAACTGTACCGTGGCTTGCTTCATATTCGAACTCGCCGTTAGGTGAAACTAAAACAGAAGTCATCATTGCAAGACTTCCACAGGCAGAAGCAATCATGTCGCTCATAACATCACCGTCATAGTTTTTGCATGCCCATAAAAAGCCTCCTTCACTTTTCATAACACGGGCTACAGCGTCATCGATTAAAGTGTAGAAGTATTCAATTCCTTTTTCTTCGAATTTTGATTTGAACTCTTCGTCATAAATTCTTTGGAAAATAGCCTTGAAGTTGCCGTCATAAGTTTTTGAAATTGTGTCTTTTGTTCCAAGCCATACGCTTATGTTCTGGTCTAATGCATAGTTAAAACAGCAGCGTGCAAAGCTTTCAATTGATTTATCGAGGTTGTGAATTCCCTGAATGATTCCAGGACCTTTCATTACCTGAATTGTTTTTCTGATTTCAGTACCGTCATCGCCTGTGAAAACTAATTCTGCTTTTCCACTCACTGGAGTTTTGATTTCGCAGTTCTTGTATACATCACCATATCCGTGGCGGCCTAAAACGATTGGCTTTTTCCAGCTTGTTACATTGCACTGAATGTTCTTTACAAAAATTGGAGCGCGGAAAATTGTACCGTCAAGTTCACCTCTAAGAATTCCGTTTGGAGAAGGGGTGAGCTGCTTTAAATGATATTCTTCCATTCTTGCAGCGTTACTTGTAATTGTTGCGCATTTAACTCCAACTCCAAGTCTCTTTATTGCGTCTGCTGCTTCGTAAGTAATTTTGTCGTCACTGTCGTCGCGTGATTTTAATCCTAAATCGAAATATTCTGTTTTTAAATCGATGTAAGGTTCAAGTAATTTTTCTTTGATTATTGCCCAGAGCACTCGAGTCATTTCATCGCCATCAAGTTCGGCAATCGCATTTTTCATTTGGATTTTCATAATTTACCCCTTCTTAAATTTATATCAAATTAAATCTATAACAAACAGCTGTTGCCGTTGTAATTTAAATCCGTAAGAACTTCTGTGTGGTCAGGATAAACTGCAACCGTATGTTCTTCGTGGCAGCTCCAGCTTCCGTCGCGTGTTATTACAGTCCAGTCACTTCCTTTTTCTATTTCTACATCATCGCAGCCTTCGTTAATCATTGGCTCTATTGCTAAAACCATTCCTGCCTGTATTCTTGGGTTTGGTCCGCGGCCAGGATAATTTGGAACGCTCGGATCTTCATGAACTTCAAGACCAACACCGTGTCCGCAGTATTCATAAACTACACCGAATTTATTTTTGTTCTTGCAAAAGTCATAGACTGCGTTAGTAATGTCACTGATTCTGTTTCCGGCTCTGCATGCATCAATTCCAAGCAGTAAGGCTTCTCTTGTAACTTTAACAAGCTTCTTGTGTTCAGGCTTAACGTTTCCTACCATAACTGTGTGGCAGCTGTCTGAAACATAGCCGTTTAAATTGATTCCAATATCAAGCGAAACTAAATCACCGTCTTCAACAAATCTTTTCTTCGAAGGAACTCCGTGAATAACCTGATTGTTAATACTGATGCAGGCAGCTCCAGGAAAATCCTCTGCGTACCAGGCTGGCTTTCCTCCGTGCTTGCGGATAAATTCAACGCACCAGTCATCAATTTCTTTTGTACTTACTCCAGGTTTTACGCGCGGAATAATTTCGTTAAAAAGGTCTGCAAGCTCATGACAACTTTCGCGAATACCTTTTATCTGTGTTTCGTTCTTCAATAAAATCATCTATATTACCTCATTTAATCACAAGTTCACTGCCTGGAGCCTGCATAACTTTGCCGTATTTGTGTCTCCAAGTTTTTCATAAGCTTCTGCCATTTTGTTCAGGAAGAATCTGTCGTCTTCATTTCCAAACCGCAGTTCCAGAGCCTTCTCCCATGCATCTAAAGCAAGCTCAGTAGAAACCGAGTGCTCTATATTGTTTCTTAATACATGGCGTGCAAGACTCAGTACATCCGGGAAGAAAAATTTAAAGTAGCTGTATGAATATTCCATTTTAATTATCTGCTCAAGGATAATCACTGCATCATAATATTCCTGCCGTAAAACAAGTTCCTCTGCAAGAATAAAGCCCCAGTCCATAAAATCCTCGCGGGTAAACCATTTTGAAAGCTTAAAGTTCGGGCGGGTCATATTCATCTGCTTAAAGTATTTAACTGCTTCATCTTCATTTTTCTTTACCAGATAATAGAAAATAAGTTTTGCCATGCTTTCATCATCACCGCGCTCTAAAAGCCATGCAGCATAGTCAAAGGTTCCGGCATTATTTTTCTGCTTTGATTTATGTATATTGAATTCAAAAGACTCATCGAATAAGGCCCTTGCTTTAATGTCAGATAAAGTTTCATAAGCAAGCACAAGTTCCTTAAACTCTTCGCTTTCTGAATGAGTAATATCGGGATGTAAAAGTTTTGCCTTAAGCCTATAGGCGTGTTTTATTTCGCTGGCAGTTGCATCACGGGATACGCCAAGAATTTTATAGCAGTCACGCATTTGCATTTGATTTTAATGATTTTGTTAATTATGAGCAACTGATGAAAAACTAAAATATATATTCACAAATCTATTAAAAAAGTTTATATTTATACAAAATTCAGCATAAGGAGTGTATAAAAATGCATTTTATTGACGGTGGTGTTACAAGTCCTATTGGATTTACTGCAAATGGTATGTTGTGTAAAATTAAGGAGTCTCGAAAAACAAACGATGTCGCTTTAGTTTATAGTGAAAAACTCTGTAATGCTTCGGGCGTTTTTACTCAGAATCGCGTTAAGGCTGAATGTGTTAAACTTACGAAAAAAAATATTTCTAACGGTAAGGCTCAGGCAGTTATTGTAAACAGTGGAAATGCAAATGCATGTACAGGACCTCAGGGATATGACAATGCTATGCGAATGGCAAAAGCAGTTTCTTCTGTTTTAAATGTTAAGGAAGAAGATGTGATTGTCTGCTCCACAGGTGTAATCGGCCAGCAGCTTCCTGTAGAAAAAATTGAATCAAATATTAAACAACTGGCAGCAGGTTTAAGTAAGGAAGGCCATAAAGAAGCACGCATTGCAATTATGACAACCGATACTCATTACAAGGAGTGCGCTGTAGAAACTGAAATTGACGGAAAGAAAATTCATATCGGTGCAATGTGTAAGGGTAGCGGCATGATTCACATCAATCTTGGAACAATGCTTGCATTCATTACAACAGACTGTGCTATTTCTTCTGCCATGCTTGAGAAGGCTTTAAGACAAAGCGTTGCATCAACCTACAACTGTGTAAGTGTTGACGGCGATACTTCTACAAATGACAGCTTAACGATTCTTGCAAACGGAATGGCAGGCAACAAAGAGATTACAGGTGAAGGCGAGGATTTTGATAAGTTCTTTGAAGCACTGAATTTTATAAATACACAGATGGCAAAAAAAATTGCTGGAGACGGCGAAGGTGCTTCACGCTTAATCGAATGCAATGTCAGTGGCGCTAAAGATGTTGAAACTGCACGCGTTCTGGCTAAGAGTGTAATTTCTTCCAGCCTGGTAAAAGCTGCTTTCTTTGGTAAGGATGCAAACTGGGGACGTATTCTTTGTGCAATGGGTTATAGCGGTGCAGAGTTTACGCCTGAAAAAGTTGATGTTGATTTTGTAAGCGCAAAGGATTCAAAGAGACCCGGCTTTACAGATTTTGTCGGCGAGCAGACAGGTGAAGTTTCTTCCATAAGAGTTTTTGAGCAGGGAGTTCCTCTCGATTTCGATGAAGACCTGGCAAAGAAAATTCTTTCAGAAGATGAAGTAAAAATTATGGTGACCCTGCAGGACGGAAATGCAAAAGGTACTGCGTGGGGCTGCGATTTAACATACGAGTATGTAAAGATTAATGGAGATTACAGGACATGAGTTTTGAAGAAAATAATATGAATGAAGATAAAGCAAAAGTTGATCCAAGGCTTGATAACGCAACCTGGGCTGGAGTTCTGGTTCAGGCGCTTCCCTATTTCAGGCACTGGGTTGGAAAGACAATCGTTGTAAAGTATGGCGGAAATGCTATGCTCAACGAAGAATTAAAGCACGGTGTAATGGAAGACATTGTTCTTCTTAACACAATTGGAATCCATGTAGTTTTAGTTCACGGCGGTGGTCCTGAAATCAATAATATGCTCAACAGAATCGGTAAAGAAAGTAAATTCGTAAACGGCTTAAGATACACCGATGCAGAAACAATGGAAGTTGTTCAAATGGTTTTAACAGGCAAACTGAACAAAGACATTGTAGGCATTTTATTAAAGGAAGGCGGCAAGGCTGTTGGTTTAAGCGGCGTTGATTCCGGTTTACTCAGGGCAAAGAAGCTCGACAAAGATAATTTCGATTACGGATATGTTGGTGAAGTAACAGAAGTTCATCCGGAAATAATTACTTCTTTACTTGACCAGAATTTTATCCCTGTAATTTCAACAGTTGCTTTAGGTGAAAGCGGCGATTCAAACTGCTACAACATAAACGCTGACACTGCTGCTGCAAAAATTGCCGTTGCCCTGCATGCAGAAAAATTTGTTCAGCTTACAAATGTGCCTGGTGTTCTGCGCGATGTAAATGATCCTTCTTCACTCTTACAGCGCATTCATATAAGCGATGTTGATGCTTTAATTAAAGACGGAACTATTGCCGGCGGAATGATCCCGAAAATAGAGTGCTGTATGCTTGCAAGAAACGGTGGTGTTCCTCGTACACATATTATTGATGGCCGTGTCCCACATTCACTCTTAATAGAAATGTTCAGCGACCGCGGTATCGGCACTATGATTTATTAATAATTGTAGAAGTACATTTTTAGGTTTAATGTCGAGTTTCGTTTCGGTATAAATTCAAAAATGTGGTAGCGCGAAGAAAAGCAGAAGGCTGTTGAACACTTTGAGCGGTGCGAACGAGCGTAAGCGAGTGAGTCAGATACCTATTCCGCTCAACCGCGTGAAACAGCTTGTCTTTTCTGGGAGCGGACACATTTTTGCTCGTTAAGTGAATGTTTGAAACTCGCACTTTGACCCTATAAAAACTATAAGAAACAGGAGAAACAAAAAATGAATTCAAAAGTATTAAATAATTACGGAAGTTTTGATGTAACCTTCAAGAAAGGCAAGGGAGCAACACTCACTGACATCTACGGAAAAAAATATATTGATTTCCTCGCAGGAATTGCCGTTAACTGCCTGGGCCACAACTACGGTCCATTAGTAAGAACAATCAAAAAGCAGGCTAAAAAGCAGATTCACATCTGCAACTATTTTACATCTGATGTCGGCATTCAGTATGCAAATGAACTTTTAGCTCAAACTCAATTCGACGGAGTTTATTTCGGTAACTCTGGAGCAGAAGCTAATGAAGCTGCCATAAAGCTTGCAAGAAAGTATGGATATGAAACCGGCGGTAAAAACAAAAAAACAATTGTAACCCTTCAGAAAAGCTTTCACGGAAGAACTCTTGCAACTTTAACTGCAACCGGTCAGGATGTTTTTCACCCGGAATGTTTTGCGCCTTATGCAGAAGGATTTAAAACAATAGTTGCAAACGACTATGCTTCACTTGAAAATGCCTTCGACGAAAATACCTGTGCCTTAATGATGGAATGTGTTCAGGGCGAGGGTGGTGTAATTCCTTTAGACAAAGAGTGGGCAAAAAAAGCCTGTGAACTTGCACATAAAAACGGAGCAATCGTTATAGCCGATGAAGTTCAGACTGGAATCGGAAGAACTGGTTCATTCTTAGCAAGTAAACTTTTGGACCTTGATGTTGATGTTGTAACTTTAGCAAAGGGAATTGCCGGCGGTGTACCAATGGGCGCATGTCTTTACAGGGGAAAAGCAAATGTATTTAAGGCAGGCGATCATCAGTCTACATTCGGCGGAAATCCTTTGGCTTGCAGTGCAGCACTGCTGGTTTTGAATACAGTAAACAACGAGCAGTTTCTGGCAAATGTAAAGTTCAAGGGCGAGTACATCAGGAATCAAATTGCAAAGTGGAATCTTCCTTGCGTAAAAGAAATCCGCGGTGTAGGTTTAATGATTGGAGTTGAAGTAAATGTTAATCCTGTAGAAGTAGAAAAAAAATGTCTTTCAAAAGGGCTCCTCTTTTCTACAGCAGGTTCAAACACTTTGCGCTTAGTTCCTCCGTTAAACATAAACTGGAACGAAATCGACAAGGGGCTTTCAATCCTGCATGAAGTTCTGTCTTCGTATTAGTTTTTTGAACGCTGGAATTTGTGTTTGCGAAATTACTTCAACTGCTAAGAAATTAAAATTACAAATTCCACCCTTACGCCCTTCGCTATCCGCTCATTCCTCCGCGCTGCTCCGGAACTTCCGGGGCTCCACGGTGAGCTAATTCCAATTGAGACCAATTTTACAATTGCAAAAGACCACTTAGTTTTGTATCATAGTTACTATGAAAAAAAAATTGACTGCATTTCTGTTTATTTTTACTGTTATATTTCTGGCACTAATTTTTGTTTACCGCATTTTTATCTATAAAGAAACAGAAGAAAAGAATAATGTCTCTGTAATAATTCCGCAGGCAAATTCTACAGAAATGCAGTCAACGAATGAAAACTACAATTACGAAGATGATGTCGGCATGATTTCGCTGATTCCTCTGCAAAGCGATGAAACCTTGCTTAGTGTAGTAAGTATGGATTTCGATAACGACGGTTTCGACGATCAGGTTAATGCAATAAGGACTTCGGCATCTCCATACATTTCACTTTTGGTCGGTTTATATAATCCTTCAAAAAGCACTTACGAAAGAAGCATGATTATTTCTACTCAAATAAGTCATGTCTTAACTTTTTCTTTTACAGGAATTGATTTAATCGGAAATCATACAAATGCATTGGTTTATCAGGGCTTTGCAGAAAACGGCGATTCCTTACTGCAGGCTTTTTTAATAATAAATAAAAACGGAAAGCCGGGACTGAATTTAATTGCAAATTTCAGGGGCGACGGTATCATTTTTATCCAGCAGCTCGACCGCTACGATGCCTACGAAAAATCGCAGGTAAAAGGTTTAAGCTATCCGATTTGGGTATATACGACTGATTCTTCAAAACCTGAATCAAATGAACAGCTCCAGATTTGCTATGACTGGAACGAAGACGAACGCAAATATACTGAAACTAAAAGAATTCGTGTTGCAGGTTCAAGGCTTCAGGCAAAAGAACTTGCTAAAATCCAGGACGGTACAATAGAAACTTTTGCAAAATTCTTAGACGGTCTGTGGTGTAAAATTAATTCTTCATCTTCAGATGCTAATTATGTTTTCTTTGACTGGCAGTCTCAGGAAATAATTTTCTTTAACACTGACTTTGAAGAAGTTTACAGATGGGTTCATTCGAACTTGAGAAGAAACGGTGTTTATATAACTTCCATAAACCAGCAGATTGAAAACCTTCACAGAAGTATAAATGTTTCTTTGATAAGTGTTGATGAAATCCGTTTGCGCCTGCAGGATGATGTAAGGCTTTTGATTAATGAAAGCAATGTGTGGGATGGAGAATACAAAAAACTGAATTTTGAACAGGATTATTTTAAGAACAAAACTAAATCCGGTAAATCTAATGCTCTTCCAATTACAAAGAAAATTGAAGAAAACATTTTCTGGACAACAGCAGATGGAAGCGTTTTAAAATTTGAAAACGGTAATTTTACAAGTGAAGGCGAAGGCTCTTTAGAAAAAGGCTATTATACTTTCATACAAATTCAAAATGAATACTTTATACAGTTCCGCTGTGAAACCTCTGCTTTATATAAAGGCGTATATAAACTTTCTTATGCACCGCAGAGTCAGAATTCCAGTCAGTTAAATTATGATGTAATCTTTTTACAGCCATACACACTTTCTCCTGACGGTGTATATGCACAGGAAAAAAGAAGCATAATCTTGAACCGCAAGAATGACTAGGTTTGTAAAAACTGTCATGCAGAACTCGCCAAAATTGTAATGCAACAGACCTGAATATGAATATAATTCCTAAAAACCTACCATATTACTCAGGTAATATTTGAAGAAAAATTGATATTACCTTGGTCATATTTCAGCATTTTTTCATATTACCTTGGTAATATTTGCCCCTTTTACCTATTGTTTTCTACCAAAAGCTGTGTTATTGATGAAATATGCGTGGCAAAAACTAATAATAACAGAGGTTCTGTTATTTAGCTATTCGGATAACTAATCTATAACGACTAGTTATTTCTGAATAGTTGTCGTGCATACAAAAAAGATAATAATATTTAAGGAGATTCTAGATGAAAACATTTAGAAAAATGGCAAACAAAGTTTTAATAACTTGTTTAGTGGTTAGTATTGGTTTATTTTTGGGATTATCAATTTCATGTAATGCAACTTTTAATGAAAAGTTTAAAGATGAAAAATACTGTTATTTGAATTTTGATAATATGGTTTATTCATCAGAAGCATCAAAAATTACTGGAAGTCTTCTTGGACTTCAAATAAAAGCCTGTGAGAAAGCTATAAATACAGTTTCTATGTATATTGATGATTCTTCAACAGCAAGAAATATTTCAAACAAAATTAATTTTGAAGATATAGGAAATTTACTTCCTGCTGATTTATCTACAATGAAAAGAACTGTCTCAAAAAATGCTCGATCAATCGAAGAAGAAACAATAACTCTTGAAGATGAGTTAAATGAAATAAGAAAAGAATATGAGTCTTCGTTTGCTGAACTTATCCCAGATCACAGAAAAGCACTTACGCTTGATGGAATTAGTGCCTCTGAAACGGGATATCTTTTTGGAGATGATGCAGAAATTCCATTTAATTCGATACAGGGAATTATAATGACAGCTGTTTTAAATGAAGTTGCTGATGGAAAAGATGTTGAAGAAGTAATTTCCTCTATTAGAAATGATATGTCTTCTTTGTTGCATGAATCAGGAGAAAGAGCTGTTGTGAAAAAATCTACGGCACGCTGGCCGAATGGAGTTGTAAATTATCGTTGGGGTGACATTACAGAAGATCATAAGAACTTGATGTTAAATGCAATGAAAATTTGGAGTGATGAAACTGAAAACCATGTACAATTTTCTGAACTTGATGATAACGGCTGGATGAATTTTACCTTAGGAATTCAGGTTCGAGGCTGTGTTGTTTATAATACAAAAGATTTAGGTGATTATGTTGCCGGAAATTCGAATGTTGGGTGTATAGGAGGATTGCAGGATTTAAATCTTTCGGAAACATTAAATCCAATTCAATATACAAGAACTCCTGTTCATGAACTTGGGCATACGCTTGGGTTAGAGCATGAACATACTCGTCACGATAGAGATGATTATGTTGTCCTTTCTGAAGACCAAAAAAACGATACTGTAAACTATGGTATAATTCCATTAACAATAAATGGTTGGAGATGGGAGAGCAGAACTGTATCTATTGGATGGTGGAGAGTTACATTATGGTATCCGGCATTTTGGGAAAGTGAAAATAGCTGGCAGTCTGACAGTTTTGATTTTGAGTCTGTTATGCTTTATCCGAAATTGAATGTAAAGGCTGGAAAAGAAGCAGAAAATAAAAATGACCCGAAAACCAAAATGTATGAGACTCCATCAGCAAAAGATATAGCAATGATAAAAAGAATGTATTAAATAATTTGGAGAAAAAAAATAATGAAGAAATATTTATATCTTTTAATCATTTATGGATTAATATCAATTGTTACAGGCTGTATTCCTTCTTCTTCAGAACCTGTCTCAGAACCGTGTTTTCCTTATAAGATTGACCTAAATGTAACAAATGAAAGTGCAACATCAAAAGAAATTTCGACACAAGCCTATTCACTTTTTGATTATCATGGCGACCATGATGCTCAGTATTTGTATGATAATGAAACTGTATCGATTTCTGGAAAAACTTCAGATATATTTAGTATTAAAATTTCGGATGCTCTGTGTGCTGAGCCGCATTTATCCCACATAATTACAATCGATGGCAAGAATTTTGCTGGGTTTGATACGGATTTGTATGAAATTGAAGATTATGTAGAAAACACACATAAAAAAATTACTTCTGTCAAAAAGAATCTTGGTTCTGTAAACTGGCGTGATTCAAAATTTCCTGTAATTACTTATGAAGGAAAAACTTTTGAAACGGATAAGAAGTTTCCGGAAATAAAACTGATTTATACAATTGTAATTAAAGATGAAGCTGACATTTCAGATTCTGAAAAAGATGAATATGTTGACGGAATAAAAATTTCAGTTGCGCATGAAGTAAAATAAAAAAACTACCTTGTAGAAAATTCTACAAGGTTCGTTATAAGTTCTTTACACGAACTAACGAATTTGCGTTACAAACATCGCGGGAGAAACTTGGGGCGCTACGGGGTCTAGAAAATAAAGACTTCCCCGTTAGAAAGGGTAGGGCGCAACGAAGTGCGGCCGTAGGGAGAGTCTTCTCCCTTCAAGGCATTTACCCCAAAACACAGCTTCTGTAGTTCTCTATTTAATTATAAACCTATATAATCGCCTTATGGTTGAAGTAAAAGAAGAAGAAGAAAAAAAAGTCAGATGCTTACTCGTAGCACCACCTCCTAGAAAAGGTGAAGACGGATTTCCTTATGAATTAAAAGGCTTAATCGATACACTTGGTTTTGAATTCTGCAAGGCTGTAGTTTTAAACCGAATCGAACCGCATCCAACTTACGGAATCGGGACCGGTAAGGCTCAGGAAATTTCTGCCATAGCGAAAGAAGTTTTTGCAGAATGTATTATTTTTGACTGGGAACTTCAACCTTCAAAACAAAGGAACTGGGAAAAGCTTACAGGCATTCCCTGCTTTGACCGCAATGAAGTAATCATAAGAATTTTTGCACAAAGGGCTCAGACCAAAGAAGCCACCCTTCAGGTTGAACTTGCAAAGCTTACCTATTCACTTCCGCGTTTAAGTCATTCCTATGGTGACATGGCCCGCCAGAGAGGTGGTTCATACGGCTCAAAAGGAAGCGGTGAAACTCAGCTCGAACTCGACAGACGCCAGGTAGAAAATAAAATTTTACAGATTAAAAAGGAACTTGAGCAGGTAGAAATTGTTCGAAACACACAGCGCAAGCAAAGGCAAAAAACTTCTACTCCTTCCTGCGCACTTGTCGGCTACACAAACGCCGGTAAATCAAGTTTATTAAATGCACTTACAGGAGCCGATGTTTTTGTAGAAGACAAACTCTTTGCAACCCTGGATCCAACCACAAGAAAAATAACTCTTGCTGAAGGCGGAGAATTTTTACTTACGGACACTGTTGGTTTTATTTCGAATCTCCCGCACACTTTAATAGATGCATTTAAATCGACTCTCGAAGAAACTTCTTTAGCAGATTTACTTTTGATTGTAATTGATTCAAGTGATGAAAACTGCGGCAAACAATACGCACAGGTTCTGAAAGTTTTAAAAGAAATTGGTGCAGAAGAAAATGAAAAAATAATCCTGTTAAATAAAACAGACAGAATTAAAAATGATGAAGCCACTGTTTCGAAGCTGAAGAATTTATTCCCGGACGCAATTTATGTCAGCGCAAAAACTCAGGAAGGCTTTGAACAGCTTTTAAATCTGGTAACAAAAAAACTTTTAGGTGAAATACGCTCGCTGAAAATCCCGATGGAAAGATGTGACCTGGTTGAACTGGTCAGGAAAAACGGAACTATTATGGAAGAAGCCTGGCAGGATACCTGCATAGAATTAAAAGCACGTTTGCCAGAAAGCTCCAGAACACTTGCCTTAATAAAAGATTTTCTTATAGAGTAAAAGCGGGTAAGAGATTTAAAGAGGGGGAATCACAGGACTTTTCAATAAAATAAATTCTACATATCAATACTTTTGAAATAAACCTGCAAATTAAAAATGAAACATCAATCTATAAAAGTTATAACAAATATTCTTTATGGGATAATTATTACTATAGCTGCAGTCCTTGTTATAGAAACTATTATCTGTTTTACATTTCGAAATGATAAGGTCGGTTCAAAGTACAGAGTTGCCGATCCTACACCGCAAAAAATTACTTCGAAGCAGGACAAAAAGAATGGAAAGATGGAAGCCTTTACAGAACTCGAACAGTTAAGGCTTTTAACCAAAGCTCCCGACGAAAATTCTACAGGTTCAGTAATAATCCTGACACCCTGGTTTTCATATCCTGAAGGAGACATTTCATTTCACGAAGAATTATCACTGAAACGAAAGCAGGAAAGTTCAATCATTATAGATTACTTTTCTAACTATACAGAACAGGAATTAAGATCTAAGGGTGAATCAAACATAAAGAATGAACTATGCACCTTAATCAACAAGGAAATGGTTTTAGGCCAGATAAAAAATGTCTATTTCTATGATTACTTATTCGTGAACTAAACAGATTAAATCTGCAACTTTTTTCTATAGTTAGTGTCTAAAAAATATGAGGTACAAAAAATGGAAACACACTTTTCTGCAGCAGCACAGGTTTTAATTTCTTTAATACCAATTGTAGGTATTGTTTTTGCAGGCACAGTTATTTTCTTTGCCTTACTCTGGCATCATAGGGAAAACAGCTTAAAAATCAGGCAGGGACAATCAACACCAAGAGAATACAATTTAAAGGCATCTTCCCTTTTTATTGGAATGTGTTTAATTGCTGTTGGTCTGGTTTTAACAGTTATGTTTGCATTATTACAGGGACTTTCATACACCTTACTTGGAGGTCTTATTCCATTAGCTATTGGAATTGCATGCATAATTTTCTACAAAATTAATCCGGATTTTAAAAAATAGCTTTTTATGGGCTCAAATTCGCGAAAGACAATACAGACAGTTTTTACAGAAGCTCGCGATAAAATTCTTATAAGGGAAAGTTTGGCAGGAAATTCTAAATCTTTTGCTAAACTTATTTCTTATTGTAAAGAAAAAGTTCATGCATTAGGTATGAGTTTTTTTCATAATCACACTGACACAGAAGATTTTGAGCAGGAAGTTTACATCAAAGTTTTTACCAGCTTAAAGTCATTTCGTGGAGATTGTAAGTTTTCCACCTGGGTTTTACGGATTGCCTACACAACAGCAATAAATACAAAAACCCGCAAGAAAGAATACGAAACTATAGCAGATGAAAATTTATTACTTTCAGAAGACAAAACCCCGGAACAGTACAATCTCTTAAATTTTACAAGACAGGCAGTTCAGGAAGCAGTAAAGGAATTACCGGAAAATTACAGCATCTGCCTCGACTTATACTTTTTCTACGATTTGTCACTTGAAGAAATTACAGTCGTTACGGGATTTCCACTGAACACAATCAAATCCCATATATTCAGGGCGAAAAAAATTCTTGCGCAAAAACTAGCAGAGTTTAAGTACTAAAAAATGAAGAAGCAATTAACAGGAGAAAAAATATATGAATGAAAAATGTCAAAAATATTTAGACGAATATCTTTCACTCGAGAAAGGAGAAAGAGTTCCATTCAAAACAGCATTGCATATCCTTTCGTGCGCTGAATGCAGGCATGTCATAAAATCCCTGACTAAAGCAGAAAAAATTGCAACCGAGCCTTTAAACATTTCCTCTCCACTTACTTCAGATTCTATCACTAAAGCAGTTCAAAGCGTTAACCCTAAATACAAGCCAAAGACAAACCGCATTCCTTTTGCCCAGTGGATTTTTACCGGCTTAACCTTCATTGCGTGCATTTTAATCTATGTAATCTTTTCAAAATGCATTCCTTCTATAATCAATTTAAATGTAAGCCTGTGCTTTGCAGGAGTTATAGTTTTATACTGCACCTTCTTCGTTATAAACAACATGGATGTCTTTATAAAAAAAGTTGGCGCTAAGCTTGATAAATAGAATTCCTCACTATTGCAAAAAAAACTAATTTAAAAGAATTTTTTTCCGATACTGTAAGTATGCCGTCGAAAACTAACTCTTACAGTAAACCGGATTTTTGGTCTCAGAAAGCATTTAAAGAAGGGTATCCTGCCCGAAGTGTCTATAAGCTTGAAGAAATTGACAAAAAATTTGGAATGCTCAAAAAAAGTTCCACTGTCCTTGATTTAGGAGCTGCTCCTGGAAGCTGGACATGCTGGCTTTTAAGAAATTTAGGTCAAAATGGAAAAGTTGTCTCTGTCGATTTAAATCCTTTGTCGAAAGATGTAAAAGGCGATAACCTGATTTTCTTTCAAGGGGATTTACTAAGTGAAGAAATTCGCAATAAAATTACAGAACAAGGCCCATACGATTTAGTAGTTTGTGATGCGGCACCTTTAACAACTGGAAACCGTGCAATTGATACAGCCCGTTCAAGAGCTTTAGTTGAAATGGCTATCTGGTATGCACAGGAACAGTTAAGAACTGGCGGAAATTTTTGCGTAAAGATTTTCCAGAATGGTGATCAGCAGAAAGAATTGATGAAGATGAAAGAAATCTTTTCTAATGCAAAAGGATTTAAACCGCAGGCGTGCAGAACAGAATCTTTTGAAACTTATTTAATTGGATTGGGCAAAAAATGAAAAGAATTAAAAACGAAAATACAAATATGTTTACAAAAATAACAAGACAAAATGCAGTACTAAAGCAGACACTTATTTACACCCTGGCATTTCTCTTTGGAATTACAGCAATATTAGTAATGCTAGTATGTACGATTTTTATAAATAACACTAAAGGTAAAGGTGGATACGAATCTCCTTCTCAGATTCAGCTTGCCAATGACATTGCACAATCGCAGGCACAGGCAGAAGAAGAAATCGCCCTTGAAGAAAAGACAGAAGATACAGCACAAGACATAACACAGAATGTAACATATTTTTCGTACCGCGTAAAAAAGGGTGATATGATTGGCCTTATTGCAGAGCGCTTCAATGTAACAGAAGATTCAATCATCAGTATAAATAATATCCGTCAGTCACGATTGATTCAAATTGGCCAGTATTTAAAAATTCCTTCAATGCCAGGAATTTTATATACAGTAAAAACCAACAAGGAAACTCCAGAAACAATTGCAGAAAAATACAAGGTTGATGCCAAAGAATGTGCCTTAACAAACAATATGGAAATCAACACAGAGCTGGATGCAGGAAATATTATTTTCGTTCCAAATGCAAAGCTTGACTGGGTTACAAAGCAGGAGATTAACGGAGACTTGTTTAAAAAGCCATTGCATTCACACTACTACATTTCTTCAAGATTCGGCTGGCGTACAAGTCCTTTCGATTCTTCTAAAAGAACCTTCCACGGCGGAATTGATATGGCAGTTGCAAAAGGTACTGCTATTTATCCTGCAATGAATGGCGTCGTTGTACAGAAAGGATATAATGATGTGTACGGAAACTATGTAATCATTTCGCACCACTCGGGATATAAAACTTTGTACGGTCACATGATGGAAAGTGCCTGTGTTTCTAAAGGAAATTTCGTTTATACAAACACAAGAATCGGTAAGGTCGGAAGCACTGGAATGAGTACGGGACCTCACCTGCATTTCACTGTTTACAAAAACGGACGCTCAGTGAATCCCGCAAACCTCTGGAATTAGAATAACCATTACGCTGAATTTACAGCTCGTTATTTCGAACTTGCTTCAGCATCTCTGCACGGACAAATATCTAATACTTTAAGTTATTTTTGTTTTTCTTACAGTAAGAAGCCCATTCGGAGTCGGTCATCAAATAAGTCATAAATCTGAGGCCGCCATACTGAACAACATTGTTTATATAAGTATCGCTTCCATTTTGAATTTTCTGGCTGTATAGCGATGAAGAATTTGCATACCACAAAGGAACCATTGTAAACTTTTTCAAAAGCTCACATTCAACGCGGGCTAGAATTTTATTCTTTGTATCATAAGAAGAAATAACATATTCACCGTTACACAATGCAACATACCAGTCATAAAAGGTTTTTGTAATAAGTTTTGAATCAAGTTCGATTGTTACTTTTTCTTTCTTTGGTTCAAAACCATATTCATTTATAATATCCGGCTCACAGTAACACCACAAAAGTCCATAAGGGTCAAAGCTTCCGCCACCCCATGAAGTAAGTGCACAGTCAACTTTTCCGTTCTTTAAGTTGCTGTAATAATCTTCATCAGTTACCTGGTTAAAATAAATTCTGCCTTCCATAGCTGTATCTTTTATAATTTCATTCATTGAATCCTGAAGCAGCGCTATACACTGAACAATACTTCCTGTGGCACTGTAAGTGTGAATATCAATCTGCAGTTTATCACCTGGTAAAACATCGCCGCACGCAAGGGCTTCATTGTAAGCTTTTAAAACCAAGTCCTTTGCTTTTTCTTTGTTATAGCCTGTAATGTTTTCTACAGAAGAGGCTTCATAAACTTCGCACAAAGCCTGTTTTGCATAATCGCAGTCCCTGTAGATTTCTCCTTTTTCAGGATCACTAAAATACAAATTATTTATAAGGCCAAAACCTGGTTCACTCGCAGGGCTTATAGAAGTAACAAGTCTCTGGCGGTCAACAGAAAATGAAATTGCTTCTCTAAAATCTTTATATGCCAAAAGTACGTGATTTACATTTGCTTCATTTCCTTTTTTTAACGAAGCTTTATCAGTATTAAAAGTTAATTTCCAGGTATATGACTGTGGCGTTGTTAATCTGAATTCTGAATTGCCGTAAAGTTTTAAATCGTTTGAATCAAGTCCAACTGCATCCAGTTTTCCCTGCATAAATAATGAAATTAATGTTGAATGTTCTGTAATGAACTGGATGTTTATGTCGGTTGTCTGGTACTGATTTTCATGCAGCCCGTCAGTCCAGCCGTACCACAGAGGATTTTTTTCCAGAAGCATTTCTTTGTCATTCTGAAATGTTTTGATTTTATACGGACCATAAGAAGCAAAAGTTTCTTTACTTGTTCCGTATGCAGATTTTACAATGTCGCCGGTCTGCTTTTTATTTGCTTCGTATAAATCACTCTTTACAAGAATTGGTGAAGAACAGTTGTACTCAATAAAAAATTTTGAAACCGGTTTCGTTAAAATTAAAGTGAAGGCGTAATCATCATCTTTTACAAAGCCAACTTTTTCCCAGTCACATTTTCCTTCATAATAGTCTTCGCCGTTTGCAAGTGAAAGTGTATCCTGATAAAAAGATGATGCGCGGTAATTCTTCATCGCAGGATTTAAGAACTGCTGTATAGAATATTCCCAGGTTGAAGAATTGATTGGAGTTCCGTCTTCCCAGACAGCATTTTTGTTGAGTTCGAATTTCCAGGCCCAGCACTCTATAGCATTTTCAGGCACTCCATATTTTCCCCTGTATTTTTCAGTAACATCTTCAGGGAATTTCTCTGCCATTTCACAAATTATTTCGTAACCGTTTTTTTCTTTATTCATTACAAAATCGTAAAGCCCGAAACCTGTAAGCCCGATAATAGTTCCTTCGCTGGACATCTGGTAATCTGTTGGAGAAAAAGTCTGCGGTGAAGTTTCACTTATATTATAGGTATATTTTTTTTCACTAGATTCTGTATTCTGTTTACCACAGCCAATTAAAATTCCGGGTACAAAAAGTGTACACAATAAAACTAAACTCTTAAAATTTTTCATGCGTTCATTTTATCATAAACACTAAAACTAACTCAACTTTTGCTTTGGCAAAGTAATAAATTTATGGTAAAATGATTTGTTATGGAAAAAGTTATGCTTTTTGCCGGCAAAGATAGTCCGGATTGCTCTGATTTTATAAAAAGTTTTTTATCTTCAAACCGTAAAGTTTCCTGCGCCTGCGAAGCTGAAAGCGATGTTTCCGGTGCAAAAAAAACTGTGGCAGAACGAAAAGCTTTTATGCAGAGTTATGAAGAAGAAAAAAACATAGAAGCCCAAAGCGGCTCCTGTACTTTTGAGTGGAACAGGACAAGTTCTCTTTCTACCCGCTCTTTAGTTTTACAGACAGAAAATACTTTAGGCGATATAGACGAAGCTGTTTTGTATTTCGATGAAGAATGGTATGCAGTGCATTCAGATAAAATGGATGTTCACGAAGTTTCCCGTTCAGCAGATGAAATGATTACCAGCTATCAGACTTTAGCACTGGAACTGCTGGAACGCTTTGAAAAGAAAAATGACGGGCAAATAAAAAATCTTGTATTCTTTTTAAAATCAATTCCTTCTATTAGTGCTGCACAAAAAATGCCGGCATTACGAAACGGTTCAAAATCAATTGCCTCTCCATTAATTTCTTCTGCAAGCAATGCGTTTATTTCTTTTGCAGAAAATATTGCAGCCCTGTACAGTGAACAGAGTTTTGTAAATATAATTTTAGTTAAGACAGATTTTTATGATGATTCGTGGACAAAAGATTTAGAGCTTAGTAACTGGCTTTGTTCTTATCTTGATAGTTTGAATGAAGCTCCTTCAAAAAAATCAAATGCTAAAAAGAATGTTCAATGGATAAAGCCAGGTGCAAAAGCCGGCGGTTCAAAGTTTCACATTTTTCATTTCTAGGAAGCTGTGATTTATAAGTTGAAAGCAAGAGGTAAAAGATGGACAGAAGTTTTTTAATTGAAAGCATAATCAAAATATTAATCAGTATTTTGTTTGGTGCAGTTTTTGGACTCGAAAGAAAAGTTCACAATCATGTTATGGGCATGAGAACTTTAATTCTAATCTGCGTTTCTTCCACTTTACTTTCAATCGTTTCTTTTTACATGGCCTCTCCAAGCCTTTCAAATATTCCTGTTGTCGGCGACCCTACACGAATTGTTGCAGGCGTTGTAAGCGGTATAGGATTTATTGGTGGTGGAGTTATAATGAAACAGGGGCTTAACATAAAAGGCCTCACTTCTTCAGCAATAATCTGGACTGTTTCAGCTATTGGTCTTGCAATTGGCTGCGGCTTATATCTTCAGGCAGGAATGATTTTAGTTATTGCAGAAATCCTTTTAATAGTTCTGGAAAAACTCGAATCAAAGTTATTCCCTTTGAACACAAACAAAATGCTTCATCTTTGCTTTGACAATGAAGACATAGATTTGAAAGAAATAAAAAGTGTTATGGAAAAAAATGGACTTGTTGTAGTTGATTTAAACATTTCAAAAGTGATTGCAACAAAGCAGCTCATTCTTCATTATTCAGTAAAAACTCCAAAAGAAGTTGATTTCATAGAATTGATGAAAGAAATTAAAAGCCTTGGAACTCTGGGAGAATTTTCTGTAACTAACTAAAAATGAATTTAGAAAATCCTTTAATCATTCAATCAGATAAAACTTTACTCTTAGATGTTCATTCACCGCTCGCAGATGAGTGCAGAAATTCTTTGCTTCCGTTTGCAGAACTTGTGCGCTCTCCAGAACATTTGCATACTTATCAGCTCACTGCCCTTTCGTTATGGAATGCAGCCAGTGCAAATTTTACCAGTAAAGATGCAATTGAAGTTTTACACAAATATGCCCGCTACGATGTTCCTCAGTCTGTTGAAATGTGGATACAGGAAACTGCAGAAAGATTCGGCAAGCTCAGGATTGTGCCGGGCTTTTTAATGAAATCAGAAACTAAAGAAGCTGAAACTGTTGAGTATTTGTACCTGGTTTGTTCATCTCCTTTCGTGCATAAAGAACTTTCGGTGAATCCTTCATTAAAAAAGAATTTGATTCCCTGCGAATTTAATGAAGAGTTTTTCCAGGAAAGCTTAAAGCGTTACGAGTGCAAAATCGAATTAAATGAAAACGAAAAAAAATATTGCTTTGCCCTGCTTTTAACGGACAGGGGAACAATTAAACAGGACCTCTTAAAAATTTCGTGGCCTGTAAAAGATGATGTTCCTTTGCGAGACGGCACTCCTCTAGAAATCAATCTGAGGGAAACTACTTCGAGCGGAAAAAAATTAGAAATCAGGGATTACCAGATTGAAAGTGCAAAAGCCCTGGTAGGAGATAAAGGTCCCGGAACTGGCTTTGGAACAATAGTGCTTCCCTGTGGTGCGGGTAAAACAATTGTCGGCATGCAGATTATGGCAATGCTGAAAACAAACACACTAATCGTTACGACAAATATAAGTGCAGTTCATCAGTGGATTGATGAGCTTCTAGATAAAACCGATTTAGACGCTTCACAAATTGCAGAATATACCGGCGAGTCAAAAGTAATTAAAAATGTTACGGTTGCGACTTACCAGATTTTAACCTGGCGGGCAAATAAAACCGGCCCTTATCCGCACTTTGAACTTTTCAGAAAAAACAACTGGGGACTGATTATTTATGATGAAGTTCATATGCTTCCTGCTCCTGTGTTCAGAGTAGCTGCAGAATTACAGACAGTGCGCCGCGTCGGGCTTACTGCAACTTTAGTCCGCGAAGACGGCTGCGAAGGCTATGTATTCAGTTTAGTCGGTCCTAAAAGATATGATGTTCCGTGGAAAGAACTTGAGATGGAAAAGTGGATAGCGAGTGCACATTGTGTCGAAGTGAGAGTTGATTTGGAAAGCGGAAAAGAAATTGAATATGCAGTTGCCTCTCCAAAAGTAAAATACAGAATCGCCAGTGAAAATCCTGCAAAGCTGAAAATTGTCGAGCAGCTGATTGCACTCTACCCTGACGATAAAATTTTAATCATCGGACAGTACATTTCTCAGCTGGAAAACATTGCACAGATTCTGAAGGTGCCTTTAATTACGGGAAAAACACCGAATGCTGAGCGCGATAAAATTTACAGTGACTTTAGAAAGAATGAAATAAAAATTCTTGTAGTAAGCAAGGTTGCAAATTTCGCCATTGATTTACCTGATGCAAGCATGGCAATCCAGGTAAGCGGAACTTTTGGCAGCAGACAGGAAGAAGCACAAAGGCTTGGAAGAATTTTACGCCCTAAAAAAACTGATGCAAAATTCTTTACGCTGATTACAAGAAATACATCTGAAGAAGAGTTTGGAACTAACAGGCAGAAATTCTTAGCAGAACAGGGATATTCATATAAACTCGTTCGTTATACAGGGAATGAGTCTCTTGAAGAACTTAAGGAGCTTTAAATGAAACTTGATTCAAAAGCCTCAGAAGTTTTGCAATGGAGAGAATTTTTAACCACAACAGATGACACAACTTTTTTCAACATCATTCACTATTATCTGGGTGAAATAAAAACGCCTTATAACAAACCAAACTTAATCGAGCAGCTTTCAACGTTCTTAAGAAAGACAGAAACCAAAGAAAAAATTTTATCGCTTCTTTCAAAAGCTGATATACAACTTTTAAATGCAATTCATTTTTTGCACCAGCCGACACTAAAAAAGATAAACACATTTTTGCAGGGACAAAATGCACTCGGCAAACTGGAAAATCTTCAGGAACGCCTTTTAGTTTTTGCTTCAGCATCCACAAATCCCGAAGGTGCTGTATACAAAATAAATCCCTTGCTGAAAGACGCCCTTGAAAAAATATTCTGCATAGAAAACCTGATTGAACTGGAAAACATTTCGCCAGCTTCAGGCACGGAATGCAAGCCGCTGCTTACTTCTGAAATAATCTGTGCACTGATTTCCTATATGAATGTAAATTCTTCTGCACTAAAATTCAGCGGGCAGATAAAAAAAAGAACTGAAGACGATTTTATAAGAATTTTTGGCGAACAGTATTTAGAGGCGCTTTCTATAATTACAAACGCATTCATAAATTTAAATGTGTTTTTACTGGGTGAAGGCGGCTTTAAAATAAACTGGTCTGTGCTGGAATCTCTTTCATCGCTTGAGCTAAAAGATTTTCTTTTATATATGTGCGTTGCTTCGTGCGGGCATTTTTCCAAAACGACTTTATCTGTTAACGCAAAAATTTTACAGGAGCTCATTTTAAATTTAAGCGAAGTCGAATGTGATTTTATTTCCTGCACAAAGCTTTATTCTGTAATCAAAGAAATACTGATTGGCGAGGATACAATTCAAACGCGGTTTTCAAAAATGATTTCGGGCGTAGATGAATATTCTCTGACCGTAGAAAGTTTATCGCAATCAATTATTGAAAACGCAATTAAACTCGGGCTATTAAATTGTGTTGAAGCTGCTAACGATTATAATCCATACCAGAAAATAAGCGCTTCAAAAAAATATCTGGCTCTTTTCGAAAGTCAGTATTGTGAAAAAGTCCTGAGCGTTGATTCTTCCTTCACGATAAGTTTGCTGCCCGGCTTAAAGCTCAGCGATTTAATTATTCTCTCAAAGATTCTTGAGCTTAAGACTTACGACACAGTGAGCACCTATACCTTAACAAAAGCAAATTTCACTAAAGCACTTTCCTGCAATATGACTAAAGGTGAAATTGTTTCGCTTCTGGAAAAATATTCAACTTATCCTTTGCCGCAGAATTTCTTAGCTTTAATTGATGACTGGAATGCTTCCTACAACTCTGCACTGATTTACAAAGGCTATGTGTTAAAGCTTGATTCAGAAAGCCTGAAAGAAAATGTCTGCAACAATCCTATTTTAAAGCCATACATATTGCTCGAACTTTCAAGTACAGTTTTACTCATGGATTTTAAAGATGATAATGAAGCAGAACACTTAATCGTAAAAAGCGGAATTAATTCTACAGGAGCAATCAATTCCTTTAAGAAAGATGCTGCTGGTGTTTTAAAATTAAATTCTGTGGAAAGAGAAAATCTTGAACTGTGTAAAAAAATCACTGACAGGAAAAATCTCATTAATGAAAAGGCACAGGACAAGCTCTTAAAAGATTTGGAAAACACTGTGAATTCAATGAGCCTTGCTGATTTCCAGAAGGATGAATTTTTAAACAGGATAAACAAACGCGTTATTTTATTCCCTGAGCAGCTGAGGGTTGAAACTGTGAAATACGAAATGAATGAAGCTGGCGGTATGAACTACACCGGAAAAATTCATTTGATTGAAAAAACACTGGAAGGGAACTGGTATTTATCAATTGCAGCAGAAAACGAAGAAGAAGAAATTTTAATAAAACCTGTTTCGCTTTCCGACAAATCTTCAGAAGCAGTTTTGAATGGAATTGAGGTTTACTCCGGTGTGGACAAAAAAATTAGGGTGTCTCTGATTTCGAGAATTAAAAAGATCCACCCTATTCTTATTGATTAGAATCTTTCTACGGTGCCGTCGCTGTGGGAAACAAATACTTCAGGAATATTTTTTGTAAAGAAGCCGCACTCTACAACGCCTGCAATTTTGTTAATCTTATCTTCAAGTTCAAATGCGTTAACAGGAGCTTCCCATTTACAGTCAACGATTAAATTTCCGTTATCAGTAATTACTGGTCCTGCTTTTTTTACGCCTTCGCGAAGTACGCAGGCTGCACCCAGTTCCTTTAATTTATTTATTACACAAACTCTTGCTTCTGCAATTATCTCTATAGGAAGTGCAAATCCTGTGCCGTGAGTTTTTGCAAGCTTTGAGTCATCTGCAATTACAACAAATTTCTTTGCGTTATATGCAATTATTTTTTCCCTTAAAAGAGCAGCTCCACCACCCTTAATAACAGTTTTCTCAGGAACAATTTCATCGGCACCGTCAATTGCTAAATCGAGTTCACCGGAAATTACTTTATCATTCATTGTAAATACAGGAATTGCCAGCTCTTCACAGGCGAGTGTTGTCTGAAAACTTGTAGCAACAGCCTTTATATCCTTTAATGTGCCGTCCTGAATTTTTTCTGCCAGGCGCTTTACAGCAGGAAGTGCAGTAGAACCGGTTCCAAGTCCGATTTTCATTCCGCTAAAAATTTTTCCTTCCTGAATCAATGTGTCTATTGCAGTATTTGCAACTAAGGTTTTCATTTCACTTTGTGTCATATTTATATCTCCTGATAAAAAATTTATTTATTAAGTTCAACTTCAGCGGTGGTTGAGCAGGCAATACCGTATCGGGGCAACGCCCGTTACCACCTGAAAAAGGTTTTAACTCCTTCGTGGTTTCGACAGGCTCAACCACCACACATCTTGCAAGCTCAACCACCACACATCTTGCAAGCTCGACCACCCCATGTCTTGCAGGCTCAACCACCACATATCTTGCAAGGTCCACCACACTTTACGCGGACACATTTTTGAAACCCATCTCGATATTGATCTATTAATAATCCACTCCGGTGAATATTTTAAACTGTTCATATCCCTGTTCTTCCAGCATTCTGTAACCGTTGTAAACTCTACAACCGGCATTGATAGCGCGCCTCATGATTGCAGTAACTTCCGGAACATAAATAATATCATAAACAATTTCATTTCCTGTAAACTCATAGAAATTTATTGGATCATTATTTATGTCAGTGTTGTCAGCGCCCATTCCTACAGAGGTTGTCTGTATAATTATGCTGCTGTATTTTTTCAGTGTGTTTACGCCTTTTACGCTGAGCTCTTCGTATTTGAATTTATATTTCTCCGCAAGTTTTTTTGCTTTCTGTAACGAGCGGTTAAAGATACAGGCTTTCCCGCCAAGCATTTTTACAGAATACGCGATTGCTTTTGCAGCACCACCGGCTCCAATAATTGCAACCCTTTTATGTTTGAGATTTTTTAATCCAGTAAACTCAAGGAGTGATCTTGCAAAGCCTATGTAATCAGTGTTGAATCCTTCCCAGCCGTTTTTTGTTCTTCTAATTGTATTGCAGGCGCCTATAACTTTTACATCTTCATTATATTCGCTCAAATAACCAATCACTTCTTCCTTGTGCGGAATCGTAACAGACATTCCCTTTAGTCCCACAACATCAGCAAAGCGGATTGCCTGCCCTGCTTTTTCTGCACAGACAGGAACATAAACTGCATTCATTTTATTTTTTTTGTATCCGTCTGAATGAAGCTGAGGACTGGAAGTTTTTTTCAAAGGCCAGCCGGTAATTCCATAAATCGAAGTATTTTTGTCAATTGATTTGAAAGTATACATTTCATTTAGTGTTACAGGATCCAGGTGCGAAAGTGACTGAAGCCCTTCCTGACTTTCTGGGGCTGAACAGTAAGTAAGATAGTTGTTTAGCTTTTCACTCAAAATTCTTGAAGGCACTCCCAAAGGTCCCATTGCAACAAGAATGTGATAATTGTTTTTTATAGTCTGTGCTTCTGCAAACAAATTCGTAACGTCATCAAGTGAATGAGGCATAAATGCAATTTTTGGAATTTCATAATATGAAGTCTGCAATTTCTCCAAGCGCTCGCGGATATTTGTAATGGGATTTTTCATGTCGTGAACGGAACGGATAATTTTTGTACCGAAAGCCAAGGTTGCATCCTGAAGGCTCGGAATGTGATAGTCTTCTTCGAAATCTACATAGGCAAAATTTTTTGTCTTGTCCTCAGTATCTGCATAAGAAAGTGCACGGGCAAAAAGTGTTGTTCTGCTGGCTTCTCCTTCATCATACTGCCCGCCGTCAATTTTTCTTCTGATTGTTAAAATGCACGGAAGCCCTGCCATACCAGGAAACTTTCTCATGTACAGAGATTCATCCGGTTCCAGGAAGTCTCCGCGAAGTTCTACCATATCAATGTATTTGCGGTATTTTTCAATTGTCTTTAAATTTTCCTGCAGTGTTTTTCCGGTAAGTGTTAAACAGATTTGAGGTCTTTTCATAAGGTGGATTATAAATGTTAAACTGCACTTGTACAATAATAAAAAACAAAGTGAGCACGCCGTGGAGTCCCGCAGTACCAAAGGTATGAGCGTGAGCGAAGGACGTAAGGGCGGATGATGTTTAAATACTCTCTTAGCAGAAATTACATTCGTGAAGATGAAATTTGCGGCAAATAAAACAAAATTGTATAAATATACAAAATGTTGACACAAGAAGAAATTTTATACATACTTTCGACATTATGATAAATTCATTAGCACAAGAATTAAATGAAACACTCCAGGGAACCACAGCAGGTTCTTTGTTGTCAGATGTTGGAACACGCCTTTATTTTCCAAAAGGCATAATCGCTCAAAGTGCAGAAGCTAAAAAATTAGGTAAAACAGCAAACGGAACAATAGGAACAACTTTAGTAGAAGGAAAACCTGTAATGCTTCCTTCAGTAAAAAAATATGTTCCTGAACTCACAAATGCAGAGCTTGTTGGATACGCACCTACAGCAGGAAATCCAGATTTAAGAGCTGCATGGAAAGAAGCAATCATCAGAAAAAATCCTTCGCTTAAAGACAAATCATTTTCGCTTCCGGTAGTAGTTCCAGGACTTACAGCAGGTATTTCATATCTTGCAGATTTATTCTTAGACGAAAATCATCCTTTAGTTGCAGCAGATCCTTCATGGGACAATTATGTTTTGGTAGCAAGTGCAAGACGCAATGCAGACTTTGTTCAGTTCCCAATGTTCAAGGACGGCAAATTTAATATCGACGGTTTAGAAGCAGTTTTAAAAGAACAGGCAAAAAAATACGACTCAGTAAGAGTAATTCTAAACTTCCCGCAAAATCCTTCTGGCTACAGCCCAACTGTTAGTGAAGCAAAACGCCTTGTAGAAATTGTAACAAAAATTGCTCAGAGCGGTTCAAAGGTTATGGTCTGGTGTGACGACGCATACTTCGGCTTAAACTACGAAGATGATATTGAAAGCCAGTCATTGTTTGCATATCTCTGCGATGCTCACGAAAATATTCTTGCTGCAAAAATTGACGGTCCTACAAAAGAAGATTTCGCATGGGGCTTTAGATGCGGCTTTGTTACATTCGGTTCAAAAGGAATGACAGAAGCTCAGTACGACGCCTTAGTAAAAAAAATTATGGCAGCAATCAGATCTTCTGTAAGCTGTTCTTCAACACCACCACAGTCACTTCTTTTAAAGGCATTCCAGAATCCGGAGCAGGTAGAAAAAGAAAAGCTGGAATTCCGTGCAATCTTAAAACGCCGCTACGATTTAGTAAAAGCATTTGTTACAACACATACAGCAAAAGGAATTGAGCCGCTGCCATTTAATTCCGGATACTTTATGGCATTCAATTTAACAGGAATCGACGCCGAAGCTTTGCGCGTAAAACTTTTAAATGAAAAAGGAATCGGAACAATTGCAATTGATTCTAAAACTTTAAGAGTTGCATTCTCAAGTTTGGACGAAGATAAAATCGAGGTTGTATACCAGGCAATCTACGACACAGCACAGGCGATGTAAGTCTGGATATAAAAAAAAGTCCTCATTTAATGAGGACTTTTTTTTGTGCCTGCTGGAATCTGTCACCCTGAATTTGCAGCTCGTTATTTCGAGCTTGCTTCAGGGTCTGTATGTGCATGGACTGACAGAAGGTGGTTTCGACGGGCTCAACCACCGACAAGCTATTTATTATCCAATACACTTCTCAGTGTGAAATCTACCCAGATAATTCCGTGCTGCTGATATGGGTATAAATCTTCTACAAGAAAGTTGCCCAAATCTTTAACAGGATTTTTCAGCTTACCCCAAAGATGTTTATCTGCTGGATAGCCAATCTGGAAAATTACAGGGTTTTCCGAAAAGTGCTCAGCCCAGTCTGTAAACTCTTCTTTAAAGTGATCCATGCTTTCAAATTCCTGGCTGTCATTTACGAATACCATATCTGACCTGTATGTAGGAGGAAGCCAGTCGTAGTCCCAGTGCTTAACAAATAAAGTGTAATTTTTATTTACAGCCTTAACTGTTGCATCAAGCTTTTCTGCCATTTCATCTGTGAACTTTTGACCGTAGCCGTGTGTGTTTGCAGGCTTAAACCATTCTACATCAACGCCAAAACCCTTTACGCACTTGTGTCGCTTATAACGATTTAAAACAATTTCTGCAAGCTCATTTAAATCTGCATTACCTGGTTCTACCTGAAGCCATACTGCATAGTTCTTGTCATCGAATTCCCTTAAATATCTTTCGTTTTCATCATCAACATTATCAAAAACATTTTCTGGTGTTTCACCAACAGGGAAATTTAAGTTGCAGGTCCAGGCACCTTCTGTAACCTTACCAACAATCCAGATTAAAGCACCCTGACTTCCAGGATAATTTGACTTTACCTTATCAACATAACCGCACCATTCCTCAACTGAAGGAAATGGTTTAATTCCATAGCTTGAACTTCTACAGCCAGCCCAAGTAACTTTTTTGCTGCTGCAGGAAGAAAAGCTCATCAGTGAACCCATAAGTAAAACTCCACAAATAAATTTAAAAATCTTTTTCATCTGATATCCTCTATAAAATTAATATCTATCTAATGCAGACCGCATTGTAAAATCAACCCAAATCAATCCTATATCTAAATTGTATTCCGAAGCAGAATCAGTAATTGCTTTTGCAGTTGCTAAAGGATCCTTCTGCCAGATTGCAACATCAGCTTTGTAGCCAATCTGAAAGAACACAGGACTTCCCTGAAAGTATCTTGCCCAGTTTGTAAAATCAGAAACCATTACTTCAAGGCTGTCGTAGATCTGACTGTCATTAACAAAAATCATTCCGTCCCTGTAAGTTGGCGGCATAAATCTTTCGTCCCAGTGCTTTGTAAAAACAGTATAGTCTTTATTAAACTCGCGAACCTTTTTTACTAAAGCGGCTGCCGTTTTATCATCTACAGCACAACCTTCTTCTGTGTCCGGATTGTACCATTCGCAGTCTACACCAAAACCTGCCACGCACTTATGATGAGAATACTGAGTCATTACAATTTCACAAAGCTTAACCAAATCGTTATAACCTGATTCAACCTGAAGCCACACTTTATAGTTTTTTGAATCGCACATTGTAAGAAAGTCTTCGTACAAATCGTCTTCATCAAAATCGACATCTACAGAACTTGTATCTACTCCTTTCGGCTCAGGAAAACCAAAGGAACAGCCGCCTTTAGAAATTGTTCCCGGTATTAAAATAAATGTGCCTGCACTTCCAGGGTATGCCTGAGTTAAAGTTGTAACATATTTCTGCCACTTCTCTTTTGTCATTTTGTCATTTAACTTGTTATCTACTTCATCCTTTCTGATTCCATAAGGCGAATACCTCAAGCCGGCCCATTTTACAGCACCCTTCGTTTCAAGCTTTGGAATTGATTCGAGATACTCTTTATATTGCTTTGCATAAAGCATCTCAGGAGACTCGTTACTTTGATCTTCAATACCTGCCGGGCTCTTCTGCTTTTGATTTTCATCACCCGTTAAATCTTTACACGAAATAAAACTCATAACTGCCATAATTATAGAAAGAAGAATACAATATTTTTTCATTTAATGAATTTCCTTTTACTTCACGTAACGGTCTAAAGCAGTGCGGAATGTAAAGTCAACCCAGATTACGCCAACTTCTTCGTTCCATTCTATTGCAGAATTACAGATTGCCTGAGCAGTTTTTAAAGGATCTTCCTCCCAGATTTTTTGATCCCTTGCATAACCTATCTGGAAAAATACAGGACTTCCCTGAAAATGTTTTGCCCAGGTTGTAAATTGTGAAATCATATCCGAACTAGATGTAAATCCCTGACTGTCATTAACGAAAATCATTCCGTCTCTATATTTAGAAGGCATATAAGAAGACATCCAGTGCTTTGCAAAAACTGTGTAGTCCTTATTAAAGCTTCTTACAGTTTCTACAACTGTTTGAGCGGTTGCATCATCAAGCCTTTTACCTGTATTTGTCTCTTCATCATCAATAGGATACCACCACTCAAGGTCAATACCATAACCTTTTACGCATTTATGAGAACCATATTTTTTTAATAAAACTGTTGCAATTCCAGATAAATCATTGTGACCCGGTTCTGCCTGAAGCCATACACTATAACCTTTTGAATCGCACATAGTTAAAAAGTCTTCATAACCATTGCTGTCATCATTCTCTCTAAAATAAACATTCATTCCTGAAGTACTTACACCAGAAGGTTTCTTAAAATTAAAAGAACAATAACATGTTCCATCATCATCAAACGAAGCTGTTCCAGGAATTAAAATAAAGGCGCCTGTACTTTCTTCAAAAGCGCCTGTTAAAGCAGAAATATATTTTTGCCACTCCGCATTTGTAGGAACATTCTTTCTTCCTACTCCATAAGGAGAATACCTGAGACCTGCCCATTTTACAGTACCTGGAGTTTCCAGTTTTGAAACCATATCACAACTTGTAAATAATGATAAAATAAGAATTAAACCTAAACCTGCTAAAAATGCTTTTACCTTCATAATAAGAACCCCCTTTTATGCAAAGTCCTTATATTATAACGCTATTCTGTAAATTTTTCCATAATATTATTTGGTTATGAATGAGTTTCTACTGTGACAGACCCTGAAATGAATTCCTTCTGGTACAGACCCTGAAATAAATTCAGGCTGACGGGAGAAAATTTTGTCATGCCGAATTTAGTTCGGCATCTGTCATAAAACAAGTGCAGAGATTCTGATATGAATTCCTTCTGGTACAGATGCTGAAACGAGTTCAGCATGACAGGACTCTTATATGACAGACCCTGAAATAAATTCAGGGTGACGGGATTCTTGTTATTGATTTATTGCCTTAACATCTACGATTCGAAAAAATTCTTCGTCGGAAGCTTCATCAATGAATTTTTTTATTTTGCCCAAAAAAACTGTTTCGCTTTTTATTTCAAAATCTTTTTCATCCAGCGGGAAAATCTGAAACCTTCTTGTACAGCAGCCGGCTTCATCAGGAACTTCACAAATATAAGACACTTCATCGCCCCTGTAAGACGGATAACAGTCGCACTTAAACTTTACTTCCTTTCCTTCATAAAAGTCCAAATCGTAATTGAACTGGCAGATTGTACTGTATACAAGATTAACCGGCATCTTTGTTAAATCAATTAATTCTGTTTCTGCTTTTGTCTTTTTAGAACATGCTGTAAATAAAACTATTAAACACAAAACTAAAAACTTTTTCATTTGTCGTAATCTCCAGTAAATTTATTCCTTTATCACCACAGAAGAATTTGAAAGCCTGAAACAGTCCACTTCATTTCCATCAACTGTACGAATATAATTTTCAAAGGTTCCTGTAACGATTATATTCTTATCCTCTACAAGCTGTTCCTGCAGCGGCTGGTATTCCTGAGCAAGTTCGAATTCAAGCCCGGTCCAGCAGCACGATAAAGCATCTGTAACTATACAATAGTTTACTGAAGAAGAATCCTGTTCATCATCAAAGCTTGTATAAGTGCCTTCTATGCGGATTACTTTTCCTTCATAACTTTCGCTTTCACACATAAACTGAAAAACAGCAGCATAAACCATATCCTTCGACATCTTAGATAAATCAATATCAATTTTTTTCTCAGCAGGTTTTTCGCTCAGTGTTTCATTCTTTTCAATATTATTTTCTGCAGCAGCATTTTGAATTTCTATTTTCTGAGATTGAGGCGCTTCCTGCAGGGACAATTTATTTTCACGCCTGGTACACGAAAAATTTATTGCGGTTAAAAGCACTAACGAATAAATAAAAATCTTTTTCATAGGCATTTGTTTACTCTATTTTATTTTTATTTTTTCAAACCGATTAAAAAATGAATGAAGAACAAAAGTATATTTACCACAACGATTGTAGAGCCTACCGGAGTCGAAGCCATTATGGAAACAAAAAGTCCCACGACACTCGCAAAAACTCCAAGCACTGCCGAATAGACAATTGTAGATTTATAGCTTTTCATAACCTGCATTGCACTTAAGGCAGGGAAAACAAGCAGGGCAGTAATTAAGAGCGAGCCTACAAGATTCATTGCAAGAACAATTACGATTGCAGTAATGATAGCAATAATCATATTGTACAGTTCAGTTTTTTTACCGATAGCAGTTGTAAATTCAGGATCAAACGTTACGGAAAAAATTCTTGTGTAGAAGAAAATAAAAAACAGAATTACACCAATTGATGAAATGGCGCTGACCAGTACTTCGCTTTTTGTTAAAGTTAAAATTGAAGTCGAGCCGAACAAAGTTGAACAGACATCGCCAGAAACATTTGCAGAGGCAGAAAAAATATTTACGACCATGTATCCGACAGCCAGAGCTCCTGTAGAAACAATTGCAATGATTGAGTCGCCCTGCAGTCTTGAATGTTTATGAGTTTTCAATAAAAAGATTGCGAACAGAACTGTAACAGGCATTGTTAAAATCGAATCGTTGGAAAGCTTTAACACTGTAGCAATTGCCATGGCGCCGAATGCTGTATGAGAAAGGCCGTCACCAATGAATGAAAATCTTTTTAAAACAAGAATTACTCCAAGCAAGGAAGAAGAAAGCGCAATTAAAACGCCGGTAATAAATGCGTAACGAACAAAAGGAAACGAAAGATATGTAGAAAATGTATTTAAGAATTCCATTTTGATAAATCCTCCGAAGTTAAGGTTTTCAAATATTCATCTTTAGTGCCAAAGAAAAAATCTTTTTGACCCAGGCGCAAAACATTTGTTGAATAATTTATGGAAGACATATCGTGACTTACCATAATGATTGTTATGCCTTTTTTATTTAAGTCTTTTATGATTTCATAAAGCTCTTCCGTAACTTTTGGATCAAGCCCCGTAACCGGTTCATCTAAGAGAAGAATTTTTTCTGCAGCACACAAAGCGCGTGCAAGTAAAACCCTCTGCTGCTGACCGCCTGAAAGCCTGTGGAAGCTTTTATTTTTTATAGAAGTGATTTCCATCTGCTCCATTTTTTCTACGGCAAGTTTTTTCTGTGCTTTAGTATAAAACGGAAAGAAACCGCACGAAGCTAAAGTTCCTGAAAGAACTACTTCCCATACAGTTGCAGGAAAATCTTTTTGAATTTCATTTCTTTGAGGAAGATAACCAATTTCAAGTTTTTTCAGCGATTTAGTTTTTGCTTCTGTGTTGTCCTGATTAAAAAATAAATCGATTTCGCCGGAAACTTTTTCCTGTAAGCCTAAAAGAGTTTTTATTAATGTAGATTTACCGCTTCCGTTTTCTCCGATTATGCAAAGATAATCACCTTCGTTTACTTCAAAGGTTAAAGGAGCAGAAACAGCTTTATTGTTATAACCTAAAACCAAATCTTTACATTTTATAAATGTCATTAAAGCCTCCCTCAGTACTTCAAAAATATGTCCGCTCCCAGAAAAATTGTAGTGGTTGAACTCGCTATGAGGGGTGGTTGAGCCTGTCGAAACTACCCCAAGAATTCTATTTCCTGCAGTGGTTTCGATACGGCTTCGCCTACTCAACCACCACATTTTTTTCTATGCAAAAATTGGTCTTACATTAATAACACCTTCAATTGCTTCAAGTGCTTTTAATGTAGCTTCATCAACTTTTGAATCAACATCGATTAAGTTGTAAGCCAAATCGTTTTTGTTCTGATTGAGCATTCCTGCAATGTTATAATTTGCATCGCCCAATACAGAAGAGAATTTTGCTACAACGCCAGAAACGTTTTTATTGCAGATACAGAGACGAGTTCCGCCGGCAGGAATTGGTGTTTCCATTTTACAGCGAGGATAGTTTACACTGTTTACGATTGTTCCCTGCTCTAAGAAATCGCGTAATTCTTTTACAGCCATAACAGCACAGTTGTCTTCTGCTTCCGGAGTAGATGCTCCCAGGTGTGGCATACAGATTACTTTATCATTGTTCAAAAGTTCTTCTGCAGCGAAGTCAGTTACGAGAGCTGCTACCTTTCCTGATTCAAGTGCCTGCAGAATATCTTCATTGTTTACAAGACCGCCGCGTGCAATGTTAATGATTCTTACACCGTCTTTCATGTTCTTGATTGTGTTTGCACTGATAAGGCCTTTTGTGTCTGGTGTTTCTGGAACATGAACTGTAATGTAATCAGACTTAGCAAAAAGTGTGTCTAAAGTTTCAGCATTTTTTACTTCTGACTTCAAGCTCCATGCAGCGTTGATTGAAAGGAACGGGTCATAGCCTACTACATTCATTCCAAGTTCTACGGCAGCATTTGCAACCTGTGCACCGATAGCTCCCAGACCGATAACGCCTAAAGTTTTACCTTTGATTTCCTGGCCGATATAGTTCTTCTTTCCCTTTTCAGCAAGGCCTGCAATTTCAGCACCTTTTCCTGCAAGAGAATTAACCCATTTGTTTGCAGCAACTACAGGGCGGCTTGAAAGCAGGATTCCTAAAAGTACAAGTTCCTTTACAGCGTTTGCATTTGCACCAGGAGTATTGAAAACTACAACGCCCTTCTGTCCCAATTCTTTTACAGGGATATTATTTACACCGGCACCTGCACGGCCAATTGCTTTTACAGAAGCTGCTAATTCCATAGAAAGCATATCGTGACTTCTTACTAAGATTGCATCAGGATTTAAGATTTCGCTTGCAATTTCATAATCATCACGAGGGAAATTATCTAAACCTTTTGAACTTATTCTGTCTAATGTTTGAATTTTATACATAATTAATCTCCTATTTTTCCACGGTGGTTGAGCCTGTCGGGGCAACGCCCGCAACTACCTCAAGAATTCTATTTCCTGCAGTGGTTTCGATACGGCTTCGCCTACTCAACCACCACATTGCTTTAATTCACCGGGGTGATTGAGCCAACCACCTCAATATTTATTTATTCTCTTCTGCAAATTTTTTCATGAATTCAACAAGAGCTTTTACACCGTCTAAAGTCATAGCGTTGTAAATTGAAGCACGCATTCCGCCAACTAAGCGGTGGCCTTTCAGGTTTACAAGACCCTGGGCTGCTGCTTCTTTTACGAACTTGTCATTGATTTCTTTTTCTTTTGCAAGAGCTGCTTTTTCTGCATCAGTGCGGTCTGCTTCATCCTTTTTAGCTGCTGCTGCAGTTTCTGCTGTTGAATACTTTGTAAGGAAAGGAACATTCATTAAAGAGCGGCTTCCCTTTTCTGCAGTTGCATGATAGAAGTCAGAGTTATCAAGGAAGTCATAAAGATAATTTGCTTTTTCAACATTAAGCTTATTGATTCCCTGAGCACCGCCATTCTTTTCAATCCAGTGAAGAACTTTACCCAAAACATAAATTGTGTAGCATGGTGGAGTATTGTACATTGAATCGTTGTCAGCGTGAGTTTTATATGTAAGCATTGTTGGTGTTCCCGCACGAGGTG